>Ga0129333_10001472_pt1 | contig 21389 bp, 22 predicted proteins | sample CPB6_08_DNA_FD_94474 | JGI IMG/M metagenome (GOLD analysis project Ga0129333, IMG submission 94474) | Freshwater to marine salinity gradient microbial communities from Chesapeake Bay, USA - CPBay_Sum_0.6_0.8_DNA | ecosystem: Environmental > Aquatic > Marine > Coastal | place: USA: Chesapeake... | reverse complement strand
TATTTGAATATGTTGGTGCAGGAACAAACTATGGAGCTCTACCACAAGTAGGTCGTGCTGATCCACAACAAGGAAAAGAAACAGTTCAACTCGATGGAGGTAAAGTATTCTTTACTTCTACTGATCAAAACGGAGATTTTAGAATTGGTAAAGGGTTAGTAATTAGTCAAGCCACTGGTGTTCTAAGCGGTAGAACTTTTGTTCAATCATTATATGCAAATATGACACCATTTATTTTAGCGATTGAAGGATAACAAATGGCACAGTTACCATTAAATAAATTTTTAACAAAGACGTTTATTATTACAACGTCAAGTAACTATTACTCATATAGCGGAGGAACGACTACAACTGTTTATACCGCACCGATTGGGGTAACATCAATTATTTTGATGGCACAATTATCAAACTTAACCTCGAGCTCAACTGAATTAGTTAGTTTTATTCATCACAGAAATAGACCTGTCCTTGCTGACGCACAAGGAAATGGTGCTCAAGCAGCAAATGTTGATAGTTTTTTAGTTAAAGATTTTTCTATACCTCCAGCTGATGCAGCACAGGTGTTATCTGGTAAATTGATTATAGAAAGCCTTGATAGTATAAGAGCATTTGCTAATCATACAGGAACAGTACAGTTGGTTTTAAGCGTTTTAGAAACAGCAAATTCATAATAGAGAAATAGAATGGCACGATTACTTAGTGGATCAACACTTAGAAGAGGAACAAGCGGGGAGTTTATCGATCTCCCTGGAGCACAACCACAGCTACCTCCTACTGAAACAACCGCTACTGGTTTTACTGTTGCCACTGATAGTGCATTACGCACAACATACAGAAGTAGTCTTGGATTTGTTCATATCTATACAGCAAGTATGTACAGCCTTCTTCCAGAAGGAACAATAAGAGTTTTAGCCACAGGAACTAGCTATCTTTCTACTTCTACAGCATCAGGAACACTTGTAGTCACTGGGGGTATTGGTGTTGGCGGCAATATGAATATTGCTAAAGATATTGTTGTAAATGGCTTAACTTTAGGTAAAGGTTTTGAAGGTGTTAATAATATTGTTTTTAGAGGAACTGCTTCAACATCTTCAGGATTTGAAACCGGACAAAATAGTATAGCCATAGGTTATGATACTTTAACTGGATTATCTTCTACTAATAAAGTAATTGCTATTGGTAGAAAATCACTCAGTTCGGGATCTAATATCAGTAATACAATTGCTATAGGTGATAGTGCTTTAACCTTAATGGGTACAAATAATTTTCCTATTTTATCAACTATTACCAATGTTACAAGAATTAGTAGCAGTACAATTTCTGCAGCCACAAATGCTAGTCCTATTGTTGTAACCGCCAACAACCATCAATTAACAACTGGAAGCCAAATATTAATTACAGGAGTTACAGGGCTTAGTACTGCTACAACTTCAACAAGTGTTTTAAATAACACAAAATATTGGGTTGATGTACTAACAACTAATACTCTGGCTTTATACACAAACAAAAATTTAACGGTACCTTCAAACGGTTTAACAGCTACAGTAGGTACCGTAGTTTACTCATTAAATTCATATACTAGTGGCGGTGTTGTAACAAGCCCAGCATTAGTAACTTCACCTACTCATGATATAGGAACAGGAACAGCAATTTATATCGACGGAGTGGTAGGAACTACTCAATTAAATCAAAATGTCTACTATGTTGACTGGATTAACAGCTCGACATTGGCACTGTTTGGTAATTCTACTTTATTAATTCCTATTAATGCTTCAACATACGGATCTTATTCGTCTAGTGGCACAATTTATAGATATGTAACCAACGACGACAATATAGCTATAGGTATAAATGCTGCTCCTAATCTAGTAAATGGCTCAGACAATTTCTTCTTTGGTAATAATATTGCTGTTAATTTAACCACTGGATCAAACAATACTATTATAGGTCATAATCAATTTAATAATTTAACAAGTGCTAGTGGTATTATAGCAATTGGTGCTGACAATCTTGTTGACTTAAAAAATAATCAGATCAATATAGGTAGTTTAATCTATTATGACGGTGCCGGAAATACTGATATAAACGGTGATGTAAGATTAGGTCTAGGAACTGATAGTACAGGCACAAATTCAGGAGCATTGGTTGTACTAGGAGGGTTAGGAGTTACCGGCAAAGTTTACAGTCAGTCCGGGGGCGCTCCTGATGAAGACTACGAATTATACACTCCAGTTATTACAGTTAATACTGGTACAGCACCTAGTAGCCCTAGAATAGGAGATGTGTGGATCAACAGTCAAACTAATTCGTATTTCCAATACATTAAAGATGGAACCAGTTCATTTTGGTTACAGACTTTACAATTTTAAATGAGATATAAAAATGTCAATGTTTAATTTTCCATCAAATCCGTCAATAGGTCAAACACATACGATAGGCTCGACAACTTATCAATGGAATGGATCTGCTTGGATAATTTTATCAAAACTTGCAACATTTAATAGTACAACTGTTCTATCTCTGACAGTATCAACCACAACTAACGCAGTAAGTGTGTCTAACGGTGGTGCGTTAACTGTGGCAGGTGGAGCCGCTGTGGCAGGCAATTTATATGTTGGTGGAAATATAGTTAATACCGGCGGGCAACTATCTTTAGCAACCGGAAGTTTTATTACAAGTTTTGTTACAGGGGCTACTCAATCAAACAGCACAAATACAGGGGCGTTACAGATTGTAGGAGGCGTAGGTATAGGAGGTAATTTATACATAGGTGGTACTTTGTTCAGCCAAGGTGCTCCTGTTCTAACTACAGCAAGTTTTAATAACACACCAGCGGATGGAACTGATATCGACGTGGTAGATGTAGGAGGAGGCATTTTAGAATTTAATAACATTTCTACCCTTCAAAGTGTTACTCTACGTGGATCAACAACTAATAGACAAATCAATTTAACCAACACAACAGCATCAACAGGAACAACTAGTGGAGCACTGATTGTCTCTGGTGGTGTCGGGGTATCTAACAACGTGAGTGCCCAAGGTTATAATTTAATTTATGGAAATATCACATCATCTATTAAAACAGTAAGCACAACTTCTGCCACAATAATTGATAGTTATTGGTTTAGCCAATATAGGTCTGCCAAATATATCATTCAAATTGACGAAGGAACATCTAGCACCCATAGAAGCCAAACATCTGAACTCCTAACAGTGGCATTTAACACTGGTACAAGTTCTTTAGTAGAATATGCTAATGTATTTTCTACAATAGATTTAGGAAGTTATGATACGCTTATGACCAACGTTGGCACTGATACATCGGTTAATTTATATTTTATTTCAATAGATGCTGTTCCTAAAACAATTAAAATTATTAGAACCGCAGTATCTAAATAAAATTATAGACCATATATTTTAGGTAACTGGCGTTTTATATTTCCTATAAATAGTTTGTTATTCAAAAAAAAATTATATGGTCAATTCTCTTTTTTATTTCCGTCATTTATATACCTATATAAATAAAGGTGCCATAAAGGACTAACATGGCAACTTTACCCGCAACAGGTGCAGAAATAGCATTTGGTAAAGTGCATCAAGCATTTACTAATGTAGTAAGAGGTTCTGCTGGAGATGCACCTGCAGGTGGACGAAATATAAAGTTAAGTGCTGTCCTTGGAGCGAATGCTGCCTATGGAATTTTACAAAGTCCTGGTACTCAAATAAAATTCTCGCAGACGTTCGGTGGCAAAGTTACACCTTTCCCATATCCATAGAAGACATGAAAATAGAAGACATTAAAACAATATTAGATAAAGCAGATACAAGTCCTAGCAAATGGGAATTTGATAATATAGTTTATTGGGATAGATCAAGCAATCCAAAAACTTTAATTGCTTTCCTACAAAGGATAAATTCTTTAAATTCTGCTGTTAATAAAACTTATTCAGAAGAAAAAGAAATATTGAAACTTCTTGAATTATTAGAAGAGACTGATCTAGATGAGTGTTTAGAATTATTCGAATTATCAGAAGATGAATTAAAAGAAAATTTTATAGAAAGTCTTGCTAGAGCCAATGCTATTCAGATTCTTACTATTGGAAGAATTGATACAGAAAATATGGAAACTGCTTGTAAATTAAGCCCTAATGACTTTATACTATGTGCTAAACGCACACAAGATTTAATTAATTCGATTCAAGGTTTGGTTATTAAAGGTGAAAGTTTAAGCAACGACGTGGCAGGCGCATGAAAAAGAAAAAATCAGTATTCTCTTCCAGTTCTTGGGCAACAAAAAAAGGCAAATTAGCAGTATGTATTCCAGTCAGAGACACTTTACATTCTGCTCATGCTTTATGTTTGGCTGAACTAGTAAAATTAAACACACAAAATGAAATAGATACGCAAATCTTCATGGACGCTAGTACAATTTTATTAACTCAACGTGAAAGACTAGCATCGATGGCTGTAGATTTACAATCAGAATATACATTATGGCTTGATAGTGATATTACCTTTCCTCCAAGTGTGGCATTAAGATTAATGGCTCATGATGAACCGGTAGTGGCCTGCAATTATATCAGAAGGCAATTACCTGCGAAAGGAGTAGCTTATGAAGTAATTGGAGATTGGCAAAGACCCTTACCATTTAAAATCTACGATGATTTAGTTGAGGTCCAAGGTGTTGGAATGGGTTGTTTGCTGATGAAAACTGAAATTTTTACGCAGATTCCTAAACCATGGTTTGAATTTGGATGGACACCAGAATCTGAAGATTATCTAGGGGAAGATATGCTGCTTTGTCAAAAAATGGCTGCTGCTGGTTATACGGTAAAAATTGATACAGCACTAAGTCATGAACTCCGACACCTGGGTACATGGGCGTTTGGTCCAGACTTGTTAGATTAATTCTAACAAAATTTCTAATTTAGCCCTAATAATTTTATTACTAAAACTCTGACTAATTCTTTTATGTAGTGGTTTAGGCCAAGATTGATAAGAACACCAAGCATAGGCAGTGTGTTCATTATTTAAAACAGGTATAAATTCTTTGTCAACAATTACAACATAGGTATTATATTGAAATTTCTGATCCTGACTTACAAACAATTCTAAAGGAATAATTTTTTGAATAGAAGGAGAAATACCTAGTTCTTCTTCTATTTCTCTCAATAAAATATCTAATGAAGTTTGATCAACTGGTTCTTTCTTACCGCCGACAAAGCCCCATGTACCTGCTGTCTTACCATTTCTTCTTAATAACAATAAAAACTTTTTCGTTTTAGCTGATAAAATAATACCGCCACTACAAATAATTTTGTCTAAAGAATTAGTCTCCATAACTGCCTATCATATATTCCATCATAACTTTTCGTCCAATCGCCTTGACTAAATTGATATTGAATACCTGTGTACGAATTTGTAGTAAAAATTACTGTGCCACCTGCACCTTGGGAATTAAAAATTACCGACCATGAACTTCCGTTCCATTCTATAATATCATTGGGGTTGGCTCTAAAATCGCTGTTATCAGCGTTTCTCCATGAAACAGGTCCTTGATATCCTATCGTTCCAAACTGATCGTTATTGTTAATTCCTTCTAATATTAAATATCTTGTTCCCGCTGACAGGGAACTTGGACTATATGTTACAGGGTTTACAATGGCATCAACTGACCCTCTTCCAGATAAAATTGTATTAGAGGGTATAGTATCTGGATCAATATTTAAAATCATCTCGTTATCATTATTTGGATTTAAACTTATAGTAGCAACAATTTCTGATCCGCTTTCTTGTCTAAACCTTAACTGACTTAATCCGGCTCTAAATTTTCCTGGATATAAATCTAATAGCTTTAACCATGATGTAGAATTTCTTGGATCTTCTACATCTATACTGTCTCCTAGAGCAGTTAAATTTATAATACGTGCTATACCATTGATTACCAATAGACTGAAATTACCTGATGTTACAACTATTTCTTCATCTGGACTTATTTGATCAAATAATCCGCTTGCTCCATCTATTCTGTAAGAAGTTTGAATAGTTCCTTCTGCTGTATTAGCAAAAACATTGCTTATTATTTTTGTAACTATTCCTAGTTTTCTAACCTTTGCAGGAGGAGTTATCCAGACTGGAGCAGTAAAATTTAATGTCAGGACATCTATATTATCGTCAAGTCCTTGAGGAATAGTTCTTGTTGTAAATGTTTGATTTTCTAAAGTTACTGAACTTAAACTTGTCCAATCAATATAATTATCAGTAGTTTGAATTTCAAAACTGGGGTTAAAAAATACAACAATCTGTTCCCAGATTTGTAATTTTTGATCCATGCTTGTAGTCCAAATATCTGTGGATAAACTTAAAATCCAAGGACTTGGCATTATTCTTTCTACTGTATAATTAGATCCTTGATTGTTCAAATATGAATTAGTAGCTGTACTAAAATCTCTTTCTCTAATATTAATTTTACTTACAAAAGTTGGATCTTGAAGACGATTTCTGTCGTATTGTAAATCTTTTATATAACAAGCAATAAACGGGGCCGAAGGGACAGAATTTTCACTATTTTTTCTTAAAATTTGTGCGACTTGGCGACTCATATCGCCGTATCTTACAGGAATAGTTATTAAATTACCTTTTGCATCCTTGTAGGCAAAATTGCTGAATAAATTAATAAATTGGGCAAGATATTTTCTAACCTGCCCGTCGTAAAAATAATCCATTATATATCTGCCTTAGGTTTTAATGCCTTACTCAAGGCTTGTTTTTCTTGAATAACTTCACCTGCTATAGTTTGTGTATTGATATTATTAACAAAACTTGCTTTTAATTTTTGTCTTATTAAAGCAGGATCATTAGTTTGAGTATTTCCTAACATACTCGTGGTCATCCTTACATTATCTTCAAATTTAATCCAATGTGAACCGTCATATCTATACATTCTGTTAGGTAGATAATCTGTTCTAAGGAAGAATTCTCCTGCTACTGGATTAGAAGGAAACGTAATACCAAATCCGTAAGGAGCACCATTTGGGGGTATACCGTCTCCAGTTAAATAACCTACATAGAAATTTTTTGTAGGAGTGCTCAAAACAGCAGACGCATCAAATGTATCTTCTGTTATATTAATTGTTTCACTAGCATCTTTGATATCAACAAATCCCGTTGTGTCCTCTGTAGGAATAACAAAAAGATGCTTTGTTTCATAACCGCTTTTAGGCACATCTTCTTCTGCTTGTAATATCACTTGGTTATTGATATCAATTGATTTTTGATATTCAGACAAGAGATCTCGCAGGGTAGATCCGTCTTCAGCTCCAGAGTCCTTATCAAAAATTTCTTTAAATTGTTGATTATCAACTAATGGTTGACACTTTGCTCTAATTAAATGAGGGTACCATGTTTGACTATATCCGCTAGCAGGTCTTGTAACTTCTGATACTACATAAAATCTTTTTAAAGCTACAAGGCTATCATCTAAAGCATACTCGTCCTTTTGATGTGGCAGTTCTAAAACATCTCCTGCTACAATTTTCCTTCCTAAAGCATCAAAACTTGAACGCAGATGAAAAGTTACCATAATGTTATCATTTTGTAAAAATAATCCAAATTGACTAAGATTAAAATCTATATCTTGAAGAGTATAAATTCCTCTAATTACATAGACATCTTCGCTATAGTGTCTATCTCTATTTTCTAAAAATAATAGATCTTGGATTCCTAACTCCGGAATTTCATTAGTTTGATTGGGCTGCGCAGGAGAACTTTCACCTTCTTCTGGACTTACCGGTCCTAGATACTTGTGAATATAAACATCAGTTCCTCCAATTTGGAACTGTTCATTGATCGCACGATCTATAAACCTAAAATCTTTGCCTTTTTCTGGACGATAGAGAGATAAGCGTGGCATAGTCTTGTATTTATAGCATAAATATCGCTATGAATGAGAACGAATTAGAACGTCAAGCGGTTGTAGAATACGTCCAAACGATGTTGGGTGGGTCTATGGTTGATGTAGAATTAGATCCTAAAGATTACAATATAGCTATTGATCGTGCATTAGGAAAATTTAGGCAACGTAGTTCCAATGCTGTTGAAGAAAGTTATGCCTTTTTAACAGTGGAAGTTGATCGTAATGAATATTTTATGCCTAGCGAAGTTATGGATGTTAGGCAAATTTTTCGTAGAAGTATTGGATCTAGATCAGGTGGCGGACAAGGTGGTACTTTGTTTGAGCCATTTAACTTAGCATATTCTAATACATATCTACTTACTGCAACAAATATGGGCGGACTTGCTACATACTACGCATTTGCCAGTTATCAAAAACAAGTTGGTAAAATGTTTGGTAGCGAAATTAATTTTCTATATAATAGAACTAACAAAAAATTAACACTCATGCAGCGTCCAAGAAGTGAAGAAGAAGTATTAATTTGGATTTACAATAAACGTCCAGATTTTAATCTTTTACAAGACAATTTTGCTAGCCAATGGTTAAGAGATTATACCTTGGCTACTTGTAAATTAATGCTAGGCGAAGCAAGAGAAAAATTCGCACAAATTGCTAGCCCGCAAGGCGGAACAAGTTTAAATGGAACTGCTCTTAAAGCAGAAGCCAAAGCAGAATTAGAAATTCTAGAGCAAGATCTTATTAATTATAAAGATGGCGGTACGCCGCTAACATTTGTAATTGGTTAAAAAAATATTGACCTAATTAAAAAAATACTATAAATTACAATATCCTACAGGAGTATTGTATGATCATAGGATTTGTTGGTTTTATAGGATCGGGTAAAGATACAGCGGCAGACTATCTTGTAAACTTTCACCATTTTAGAAGAGATAGTTTTGCTAATAGTTTAAAAGACGCTATTAGCTACGTATTCGGGTGGGACAGAATCTTGATGGAGGGGAAAACCAAAGAAAGCAGAGAATGGCGTGAACAGATAGATCAATGGTGGGCTGAACGTCTTAATATTCCACATTTAACGCCTAGATGGATCATGCAGTACTGGGGTACTGAAGTTTGTAGACAGGGATTTCACGATGATATTTGGATTGCTAGTTTAGAAAATCGTGTGAGAAAGACAAAAGACAATATTGTTATTTCAGATGTTAGATTTCCTAATGAAATACGTGCTATACATCGAGCAGGTGGAAAGGTTATAAGAGTAAAAAGAGGTCCTGAACCAGAATGGTATCAAGATGCTGTAAATGTAAATAAAGGTCCGACTAACATGAGTTGGACTATTAGTAAATCTAGATTAGAAGAACTAAAAATTCATGCAAGTGAAACCAGTTGGATAGGATTAGACATTGATCATACTATTGAAAATGATGGTTCTATAGATGATTTATTTCGTTCTTTAGAACTTGTGATTAAAAATCAGGAACAAGATCACCTCGTCTCCATTTAATGTCCTCCTTACCAAATATTCGTTGACAATTAGCACAAACTGTTTTTAGATTAGCATGCCTACAATTAAGTAAGTTCCCATCGGTATGAAAAACATTAAACTGCTCAAGATATCTTGAACTAAACCCACACCTGTCACAGATATTTTTCTTTTTATACCCACTTTTTTCCCAGGGGAAGATGTTTTTTCCACGACCTTTAGAACAATGGTCGCAGGTAGTCCTATAAAAAATTTTATCATCTTTATGGTAATTTATGGCTACCTGCCTTTCTTGGCAAATTTTGCATAACTTCCTCATTTACCGCCCTTTTTACTTCCCTTTTCGAAGTATTTAAGCCATAAAAAAATATTTGTTATCGATAAATACTTCAAAGAATTCCATTGAGGAGATTTTATAATGGCAACATTAATTTCACCAGGTGTATCAGTTACAGTAATAGATGAAAGTTTTTATACACCTGCTGCTTCTGGCACCACACCTTTAGTAATTGTAGTATCTGCAGAGGATAAAACAAATCCTAGCGGTTCTACTGCCGCTGGAACATTAGCAGCAAACGCAGGCAAGATTTATCTTGTAACTAGCCAAAGAGACTTAACCGACACATTTGGCACCCCATTGTTCTATACAGATTCAAGTGGTAATCCTCAACATGGAAATGAATTGAATGAATACGGACTACAGGCAGCATATAGTAGTCTGGGCGTAAGTTCTAGAGCGTATGTTGTTAGGGCAGATATTGATTTAAATCAACTTTTGCCTGATTCTAGTGTCCCTAAGGGAGAACCTGTAGCAGGAACATACTGGGTAGATACAGCAAATAGCCAATTTGGCGTTAAGGAATGGAGTAGTGTAACAAGAAAATTTACAACAAAAACTCCTCTTGTTTTAGATGACAACACAGGTTCAACATTTTTAACAGGTCTTGTTCCTGCACCTGGATTTGGTACACCAGGTGACTATGCTATGGTAGTAACAAACGATAATCAAAATGCGTTGTATTATAGAAATTCATCAAATAGTTGGGTACAAGTAACTAATGATTCTACAACAAGATTACAAATTAGTCCACACTATGATTATCCTATCTACGATGCAAGTACTGCTACTGGTAGCGTTTGGATTACATCTACCCCTATAACAAATGGTGCGAACTGGGCAATTAAGTATTATAACGGAACTACAAAAACTTGGGATCAAGTTGATGCTCCCCTCTATTCAACTAGAGAAAGTGCTACATATAATGAGGATGCCGCAGGCGGAGGTTTAAATATTCCAGCCGGTTCATTATACATCGATTGGAATATTAGAAATTCTCAAGTTCCTTTGTTAGCAAATTTTGAAATCAGAAGAAGAACAAATAAAGGTCCAACTTTATGTGTTGCTGATGCGGCAACTAGTTACGCAACAAGCGGTACTACTTATAGCTTCTCTATAGCAGAAACAACAGCAGGTACTGAGGCATTTGGTAGCTCTTTCCCAATTGGAATGACTGCTACTAACACAACTACTTACTTAGGACAGTTATTTGCGAATGCTGTACTAGCACAAAGTAATCTTCAAAACGTTGAAGTATTATTCAACAATAGTACACAGATACTAACTATTTCTCATCGACAGGGCGGAGAAATTAAGATAACAGGCATGACTACTGCTACAAGAACGTTATTAAACCTAACTCCTTATTCAGTAGTTAACCAAGATGGAAACAGCAACTTCTTTACAGAAGATACATCAACAAATATAATTAGCGCATGGAAACCTCTTGTATATGAAGCAAGCAGAACAGCACCATATACAGATCCTGCAGATGGAACATTCTGGTACAATAATGTTATTGACGAAGTTGACATTTTAGTTAATTCAGGTACAACATGGGTAAGTTATTTGAATTTCTTTCCGTTGAGTGATCCAGGAGGTCCGCTAATTCAAGCAACTGAACCAGTTAACGGTGACAGGAGCGACGGTGGCAATTTGGTAACTGGTGATATTTGGATCGACACAAGCGATCTAGAATTATACGGCTCAAATATCTATGTATATGATAGCACTATTACTAGCGGTAGCAAGTGGGTATTACAAGATACCACAGATCAAACCAGTCCAGATGGCTGGGTGTTTGCGGACGCTCGCTGGGGATTATTAGGCGCAGATACAGAAGCAGCATCAATTACTTCATTATTATCATCTAATTATGTGGATCCTGATGCACCGGATCCTAGATTATACCCACGTGGAATAAAATTATGGAATACAAGAAGATCAGGATTTAATGTTAAGAAGTTTGTTAAAGGATATATTGATCTTACAGATACAAATGATAGATATTTCGGCGAATCAATGACAGGATATAACCCAGATAGATGGGTAAGCCAGTATCCAATTGATGATACAGGAGCTGGTGTATTCGGTAGAAAATCTCAACGACAAGTAGTTGTCAAAGAAATGAAGAGCATGGTAGATACAAGTCTTGCATTGAGAGATACAGATTCTGTTAATTTTAATCTAATTGTAGCACCAGGCTATCCGGAATTGATCAGTAACATGGTTGGTTTAAATGTTGATAGAGGATTAACATCTTTTGTTATAGGTGATACTCCATTTAGATTATTACCCAACGCAACAAGTATATCAAACTACGGATTAAACAGTAATTTAGCAACAGATAACGGTGAAAAAGGTGCTGTAACCTATAACGAGTACATGGCTCTTTACTATCCTAGCGGAAGAACAACAGACAATTCAGGTAACGCAATTGTAGTTCCACCTAGCCATATGATGTTAAGAACTTATATTAATAATGATGCTAAGTCTTACTTATGGTTCGCTCCGGCAGGAACTAGAAGAGCAGTAATCGATAATGCAACTAGTATTGGTTACATTGACTCAGAGAATGAGTTTAGGAGCACTGTAGTTCCTCAAAGCATTAGAGACGTCATGTTAGATCCTAATACTAATGTTGCGATCAATCCAATTACAAATCTTACAGGAGTTGGAATTGTTGCCTACGGACAAAGAACAAGAGCATCAAATGCCAGCGCATTGGATAGAGTAAATGTTGCTAGATTAGTGGCCTATCTAAGACGTCAGTTAGATATTTTATCTAGACCATTCTTATTTGAGCCAAATGATGCACAAACACGTAGAGAAATTAAAGCAAGTGTAGAAAGTCTAATGTTAGAATTAGTAGGTCAACGTGCTTTATATGACTTTATTGTCGTATGTGACGAAACAAATAATACACCTGCTAGAATTGATCGCAACGAATTGTATGTAGATATTGCTATAGAACCTGTAAAAGCAGTCGAGTTTATCTATATTCCATTACGTATCAAGAACAGAGGTGATATTGCAGCAGGTTTATAAGTTTAAAAGGAGCATTTAAATGCCAATCGCAAGTTTAAGAAATTTCACAGTTCCTATCGCAGGGGCACAGGCAAGCACTACTCAAGGCTTGCTAATGCCAAAGTTAAAGTATCGCTTCCGTGTTACTATGGACGGATTTGGTGTAGCAGGTGCTCCAACGACTGAACTAACAAAACAGGTAATGAATGTTACTAGACCTGATGTAACATTCGAAACAATTTCTTTGCCTGTCTACAACAGTACAGTTAAAATTTTAGGTAAGCATAGTTGGACAGATGCCAAAGTTACATTGAGAGATGACGCCAGCGGTATTGTAAGCAGAAAAGTTGGTGAACAGCTACAAAAACAATTTGACTTTTTTGAACAAGCAAGTGCTCAAAGTGCTATTGATTATAAATTTAGAATGCGTGTTGAAGTTCTAGATGGTGGTAATGGCGGATTTGAGCCGGTGACATTAGAAAGTTTTGAATTTTTAGGTTGTTATCTCAAACAAGCAACCTATGCTAATGGGGATTATAGCAGTAATGAGATTATGGATATTGCCTTAACAATATCCTATGACAACGCAATTCAACTAGAAGCACCAGGGGGAGCATCAAACGGTCTAGGCGTAAATGTTGGAAGGGTAGTACGTCCAGGAAACGCTCAAGGTCTAGCAACAGGAGGTTAATGAAAGTTAACCTTAAGAAGAAGCCCGTTAATCGGGCTTTTTTGTTGATATAAATATTATTATGAGTCTAACTAATCCCTATCTATCGAATAGTAATCAAGCTACAGAAAACATCGATGGTAATAATCAACCAGGTGTTATAAATTTAAAAGATTATACACACGCCTCTCGATTATTTGTAGCTGATAATCAAATAAGGGCACCTAAACTAGGATTCCTGTACTATGTAAAATTTATTATTAATAGAGAAGCACAGGTATTTGATGTTGATCCTAACGTTGGGGTATTTGTTAAAAAGATCGATTTACCTAAATTTCAAATTAAAACAGAGGTACTTAATCAATATAATAGAAAAAAACAGGTACAAACTGGAATAAGTTATAATCCTATTACACTAGATTTTCATGATGATGCTATAGGTATAACAAACAGTCTATGGGTAAATTACTATAAAAATATTATTGCCGATGGAAATTATGACACAGAAACAACAAATTCTCCTAGACAATTCGGCGATACAAAGTATGGAATAAATGATTATGAATACGGTATATACAATAGAGGAATAGAAAAAAGTTTTTTTGATAGAATAGATATATATTTGTTAAACCCTGGAAAAGACCATACTTTAGTTTCATTAATTAATCCTAAAATTACTGACTGGAGACACGATTCGCTAAATTCTTCAGAAGGTGCTAAGGCTTTACAAAACAGCATGACCCTAGTTTATGAAAACGTATTATATTATAAAGGTTCTAGTAATAAGAAAATTGAAGGATTTGTAAACCAATTTTATGATACATCACCTAGTCCCTTTGATTTAAATAATCCTAGAACAGCAGATATTACAGAAACATCAATTGACTCTAGACCAGAAAACGCAGTAATTTTTGATAGAGCACAAGCGCCTATTCAAAGTGGTAACCCTTTATTTGATAAACAAGGAAAAGCACGATCTTACAGTATTCCAGGAAAACAAATTACTAATCTATTTGATAGGCCGGGCAAGCCTAGACAATACGGTGTCATTAATGCCCCTAATACTTTAAATAATCCGTTGTTAGACTTTGCTGCTATTCTAGCTAAAGATTATGTAAATCAAAACGGATTTGGTAGAGTAGGACCTAAAGGGTATAACATTGCTTCCAGCGCTTTGAACAATACTATAAGAAATCCTGCAGGAAAATATTACGATCCACCTAGTACACAAGCAGTTCCGGGACTATTTCAACTATCTAATGGTCTAGGTATAAATGTTTTTAAGGCATTTAATCGAGGAGTTGATGGAAAATTAAGAGTAAATCCGGCTGCTATTGTATTTCCTCCTAAAAGATAAAAATGAGAGCAAATTATACTAACTTACCTTATATAACTTCAAAAAATAAAACTATTCAAGAATTTGAAGGCTATCAAACCATAAAAGGAAGTACAAATCCTTCAATATATAGTGCCATGATAGGATTCTTTACTTCAAATGGTTTCGATCGAGTGGCGTCAGAATTGATAAGTGAAGTTATTATTAGTCAGGCAAAACAGGATGGGTATAATCCTATACAAATACTCGACAGCATGAGATCTTTGAATCAAATAGAATTGTCTGGCATAGTTGCTGAAATATTAAATTATAATCGTTATAAGAGTAGTAGTTTAGGTTTTTCTCCTAATTTTGTTATTAACCCAGAAGTTCAAAGAAATATAATTGCATGAGTTTAAAATTTGCTAAAGACATTTACAAAGTACAAAATCCAGAAAAATATATAGGTAGAAAATCCCCTATGTATAGAAGTAGTTGGGAAATGACTTTTATGATCTTTTGCGACAATAATCCTTCTATACAAGAATGGGCTAGCGAACCTGTGAAAATCCCATATAGAGATCCATTAACAGGTAAACAAACTGTTTACGTGCCTGATTTTTTAATTAGATACTTAGATAAAAATATGAAACAACATGCTGAACTGATAGAAATAAAACCTGCTAATCAAACTCTTAAAGAACAAATAGGAAAAAATGCCTACAATCAAGCTCAATATGTAAAAAATATAGCAAAATGGTCAGCTGCAAGTGATTGGGCAAGAAATCATGGTTTGAAATTCCGTGTAATCACCGAAAACGATATCTTTCATAATCCACGTAGAAAAAGATAAGTAGTTTTATGACTAAAAAACTAGAACAAATTTTAAATATCTCACCTTCTGAGGAACCATATTTAGATCCTAAACAAACACCCCAGGTGTCAACAGAAGTTATAGATCTCAAAGAAAAACTAGAAGAATTTGATAAAATATCTTCAGCACTTCCTAGAGTTGTAGGATTAGGAGATATGGCGGATAGTGAATTAGATGCTCTTGCTAGCAAAGCAGAACAGGCTTACGATGATCTAATGGACCTAGGAATGAATGTTGAAGTTCGATATGGTGCTAGAATGTTCGAAGTTGCTGCTAATATGATGACCGCTGCTATACAGGCAAAGAGTGCCAAAATTGATAAAAAACTTAAAATGGTAGAATTGCAGTTAAAAAAACTTGCTATAGATAAAAAACATAGTGAAGTAGATAAACCTATTGATGCCCAAGGATTTGTAATAAGTGATAGGAATAGCCTTCTAGAAAAACTTAAAACTTTGAATAAATAAGTGTATGAAAACATTCACCGAATACCTTACCGAAAGCCAAAAACGTTACGATTTTAAAATAAAAATCGCTGGAGAAATGTCTTCTGATCATGAGACGGCATTAAAAACCTGTTTGGAAAGATTTGTTACTAATAGTTTTAAAAAAGCAGGAAAAACTCCTATTCAGCAACTTCCGTTAGATTTTCCTAGCGTAAAAAATGTAGAAGTTAATATTTACGAGGTTAGTTTAGATTACCCTGCTACACAACATGAACTAACAGAAATTGTAGCTCAAGCATTAAAGAGGCATTCTAGCCATATTGTTGTGCGACGTCCAGGAGAGCCAAGTGAAGAATATCAAACTCCTGCTCCTGAACGTAAAGGTGCTTTGTTAGATGATCCTAATTACAGTGAAGCACCTAATGCTAAATTTGAAGATTATTATGGTGACAAATATAACACCGGTTTTGTTAAAGAATTAAACGATATTCTTAGACTACAACGCAAAGAGCGTGGTGAGCAAAGACCTACTGAGGGTGATGCTAAATTTAATACAGATTCCCCTGCAGGCACGCAAAGTCCAATTCAACCAACGGACTATAACCCGTTAAGGAAATAACTATGCAAATGTTAGATGTATTAAAAAGATTAGCAGAACTTGACGCCGATAATCCTCGAGTTTATAAAGATACTCCTATTCTAAATAAGGGTGTAGCAGAAAACAAAAGTAATAAAGAAGATCACGTTGATGAAGAACCAAATGAAGGTAATGCCTATGGACTGGCAGTTCAAAACACACCAAAAGGTCAAGAAATCAAAATAAATGGCAAAGGCACAGGCGACATCAAAAAAGAAGATATGTTTGATGAAGAACAAGTTGATGAATGTGGCATGATGCCCATGGGTGGAATGAATGACCATCATACACCGGCAAGTATCAATATCACAGCAGACAGCGGCGACGAACTCAGTGCTATGTTACGTGATATCATGACATTGGCAGGTCAAGGACATCATGATCATGGAGATGACATTGCGGAACCCATGGATATGCCAGGAGATGCTGCTCCACCTGCCGAAGTCAGTACTGACGGTAGTGATGGCATGGATGGCGATAATACAGATATCATGCGTAGTATGATTGATAAATTAAACCCCGGTGATGACGAGGAAGATGACGAAGTAAAAGAGTTTGATAATGAACCAGATCCTGAAACTTCGGGATATGATAGTATGACTCCAACTGGCAACGACATGAACAGCAAAGGCGACAGCGAAGCCAGCAAAGTAAACGGTGGCGGCAACCCCTATACTAGAACGATGGAGCAAATTGAAACAGACCTATTTGCAGAATATCGCAAATTTGTCAATGAGTGAAAAATAAACATTTTCACCAAATAGCCCCTTAGGGGGCTATTTTTTTCAGTAAATAATTACATGGCATTAACAAAAGATTATAAACTAGTTAAAAATGCTAATGTTCAGCAAAAATGGACACAGCAGGAAATTGACGACCTCATAGCCTGCTCAGATCAGAAATCGGGGCCACATTATTTTCTCAAAAACTTTTTTTACATTCAACACCCAGTTAAAGGCAAACTATTATTTGAACCTTTTGATTACCAACGCAGGTTAGTAGACAGTTATCACAATCATAGATTTAATGTAAATTTGCTTCCTCGTCAAACAGGTAAAACTACAACAGCAGCAGGGTATTTACTATGGTTCGCTATGTTTATCCCAGACAGTACAATACTTATAGCAGCACACAAATATACTGGCGCAAAAGAAATTATGACAAGGGTAAGATATGGTTACGAATTTTGTCCAGATCATATTCGTTGTGGTGTGACAAGTTATAACAAAGAAAGCATAGAATTTGACAACGGATCACGTATTGTAGCACAGACTACAACAGAAACAACTGGTCGTGGTATGAGTCTTTCCTTACTATATGCTGATGAGTTTGCCTTCGTCCCACCTAACATTGCTACAGAATTCTGGACTTCAATTCGTCCTACACTGGCCACAGGTGGTAAAGCTATTATTACTTCAACGCCAAACTCGGACGAAGATCAGTTTGCTTTAATCTGGAAGGACGCTAGTTATAGATTTGATGAGCATGGTAATACTACAGAAGTAGGGAGAAATGGTTTTTTCCCGTTTAGATCACATTGGAGTGAGCACCCAGATAGGGACGAAACCTGGGCAGAAATGGAACGTGCTAGTATTGGAGAAGAACGCTTCCGTCGCGAGCACGAATGTGAATTCCTAGTATTTGATGAAACCCTGATCAGCAGTATAAAATTAGCCACGCTTGAAGGCAAAGAACCATGGATGCGAGCAGGGCAATGCCGTTGGTATAAAAAGGTAAAACCTAACTCTACTTATATTGTAGCACTGGATCCTAGCCTAGGCACAGGTGGTGATCCTGCTGCGATACAGGTTTTAGAAATACCCAGTTTCGAACAGGCGGCAGAATGGCAGCATAATCTGACCACCATACAGGGACAGGTACGTATTCTAAGAGATATCTGTAATTTTATCAATGACGAATGTGCCAAACAGGGCAGTCAGGCTAATCTCTACTTCAGCGTGGAAAACAATTCTGTAGGAGAAGCAGCATTAGTAGCCATCAGTGAAATAGGTGAAGAAAGCATACCGGGTCTGTTTCTCAGTGAGCCAATCAAGAAGGGTCATATTCGCCGTTTCCGCAAGGGATTTAACACCACACATTCAGCCAAGATCTCAATCTGTGCCAAGTTAAAGCACTTAATTGAAAGTGATCGTCTTAAGATCTATAGTAAGCCCTTGGTCAGTGAATTAAAGACCTACGTGGCTAAGGGCATGAGTTTTGAGGGCAAAGTTGGCGCCACAGATGACTTGGTCAGCAGTATGTTGTTGGCTCTACGCATGGTCATGATGCTACAGGAGTGGGATCCTGCTATCTATGATAAAATGCGTGAAGAACGAGAAGATGAGTGGATTATGCCCATGCCCATTTACATAAGTCACTAATAAATATACATTATGAAACCTATACAGATTATCAGCCAAGATCTATTTGACAAAGTTCGCAGCCGTTTCTCAAATCTTGAAATGGGCGACGAAACAGGCGCAGTGACCATAGACCCAGCAGAAGCAAGATTTTTTGACTTTGATTTTATCAGAGAAGGTGTAGATCTAGGGCGTGTCAGTATCAGTCTAAATGATCTAGGCAGTCTCAAGGTATATTACAGCCAGGGTATCACAGAGGGACAGGATCCCATGGGCAAGAAGTTATGGTATGATTTTCTCAAAGAAATGCGCTATTTTGCCATGCGTAGATTATTGAGATTTGACACCAGAGACATTGCCAAAACTAACTTAGATAAAAATGATTTTCAACATCTAGCAGCCACTCAGGGCCCCAAGGAAGAAGATATGACAAGCATAGCAGAAGGACGCTGGAACGGTCGTAGCAGTTCTAAAACCAGTCGTGCGGTAAAAGGTCGCACAGAAGTCATTATTAGACACAACAAACCAGTGGAAGAAACATTCCCAGGTGCTCGCAGTCAGCGTAAAAACATCAAGGCAATTTTTATACAGAACAAGGATGGAGAAAGATTTAAATATCCTTTCATTCATCCAGCAGGCGCATTTGCCATGGCACAACACGTAGATCATGGTGGTGCTCCACATGATCCAGCAGGCAAGGCAATCATTCGTATGAGCGAAGAAATTGCTCAATTAAGTGAATTTCAAAAAACAGTTCGTGGCGCTACTCTACATGACGACGCATTGGGAATAACAGAAAGGGCCATAGGCCGACTACAAGAATTAAAGGCACAATTAGAGAGTTTGAGCAAGCGCCCCTATTATGAATCATGGATCTCGGAATTTACAGCAACAGAAGATGATGGACTACAGGCAGAATTAGACGCTGTCACAATGGAAGACTACAAGGCAAAATTCACAGAGAAAAACTATCAAGAGGCACTGAGTCAATATTTCCCCTTATTACATCGTATTATGAGTGAGGCCAATCGAGTAGATTTAGAATCATATGTAAGTGAAACCGACACAGCAGAGTCAGAGACACAAGAACAGGCAACTGAAAATCTCGCACCAGGCAAACTAGATCAGGCATTCGCAGAGTGGGCAGAAGACGCCGCCAGTACGGAATTTGATGTAGAACAACTAGCACAGGCTCTCCAGGAACTTCCACAACCATTTACACTTAGTGATGAAATGGCAGCAGATGAGGTAGTGCGTTTCTTCAGCGAATACGGCGTCGAAAGTCCCGAACTGGCAGACAATCTCAAAGACCAGGCTCGTATCAATCCCGGTGCTGATCCTATCAATGACGTCATAGCACCATGGGCAGCAAAACCAGAAAATCAACAAAAGTTCCCAGGGTTGGCTCAGGTATTACAACCAGCACAACCAGCAGAGCAACCACAACCTGTGGCAGAAGATCGTGACATGAAAGCGGTAATAGGTGAAGTTGCTAAAATTGTTAAAAGTTTCTATAATAGAGACAATCCTAATGTAGGACCATTCCGCAGTGAAGAAGGTATTGCCATTGATGTAGAAAAAGCCATCAGTGAAAAGTTTGGTGATGAAATGGGACAACAGGCTAGACAACTAGCAGAAAAATTTATGACCAAACTTACCCAAGAGTGGTCACAACGCCATAGAGGAGATAGACTTATGGGTGAAAAAGACAACGAAGGAACACCCCACAGCCACCAGGCACAGACCACATTGAAACATTTGAAAAATAAGACCTATGGTGATCGTGCTGATGCTGCCAACATTAAACCTGGGGTCAAAGGTTTCAAAGATCGTTACGATATGTTACAGAGGGCAAAGGACATGGGTAATCTCAAAGGTGATGAAGGTGTGGCGGAAGGCGAAATGGATAGAATTCTCAAACTTTCAGGATTGGCAAAATAACCCTATTTTCCCTACTCTAATAGATTGACATACTAAATAGAAGTGCGTAGAATAACAACTACGCACTTTTTCTTTTTAGTCAGTGGGCTAGAAAGAAGTGGCAAAAAAACTAAAGGCACAACATTAAGGAGAAACATTATGGCAACTTTAGCAGAGATCAGGGCAAAACTTCAACAATCGAGTCAGCAGACTCTATCAACCGGCGACAACGCCATTTTTCCACACTGGAACATCGCAGAAGGCACAACTACTACAGTTCGTTTCCTTCCAGACGGTGACACCAACAACACATTTTTCTGGATTGAGCGAGCAATGATTAAATTGCCTTTCGCTGGTGTCAAAGGCGAAACCAATTCAAAACCCACACAGGTTCAAGTGCCCTGT
>Ga0129333_10001470_pt1 | contig 21396 bp, 30 predicted proteins | sample CPB6_08_DNA_FD_94474 | JGI IMG/M metagenome (GOLD analysis project Ga0129333, IMG submission 94474) | Freshwater to marine salinity gradient microbial communities from Chesapeake Bay, USA - CPBay_Sum_0.6_0.8_DNA | ecosystem: Environmental > Aquatic > Marine > Coastal | place: USA: Chesapeake... | reverse complement strand
TCCTGTCTTGAGATGCTATAAAAGCGATCTTTTACTATTGTTTTAACGCCAGGTAGAGCCATTGAATTTTAAACCTCCGGTTTGCAGTCTTTTGTAGGTCTAGTCTTAATGTATAGTAACGAACAACCTATAAAAACAACTATGAGGCAAGATTTGGAGTAGAACTTTGATATAGGTCTATAATACTTACTTCTGTGCCATCAAAGTCAGGAGTAGCCTTTTCAAGGGCCTCTTTAACTAGTTCTTTCTCGTAAGCCATATACGTCCTTACGTCTATGGCTATCTTTTCTATAGTTCCGACAGAGCTTGCTATAAGCTTTTCGGTAGTTAACATGTAGGTAACTGTTCTTTTAACTACATCTGTACTGCCTTTATTTTCTTCTGCGTCAGCCAATCTTCTTGCATAAACAAACTCTGATGCTCCTAATCTTTTAAAAACTGGAGTATATTCGAGCATAAAATCTTCAAATATTTCAGCCAAAGAGTCAGCGACTTCAGCCCCGTCATACCTTGATTCTGGAGTTCTTGTAGCTCCACCCATAACTTTTGTGGTTATAGTAAAGGAAACAACATTTTGAAATCTCTGACCAAACACCATCATATCATTTTCTACAACATGGCGACTTCTGGGTTTTGGCTCTACAGAGTGAGCCTTTCTTAGTTCTAGTCCATAAACTATACAGGGATATGTTGCATACTGTGCTGGCTGAGTGGGGACAATCGGTATGTCTGGATGTAAATTTTCCCACAATAATTTTACTACAGATACGAATTCAAGATAAGTTAAATTACCAGCTGCCTGTAGTGGAGGACCAAAGGTCCTATTGTTTGCCACCTCGTTTAGAGCTGGTAAAGGAAAACCGAAAGCATTCTGTGCCATATTATGCCGCCTTGCCGGAAGATATACTAAAAGACAGTTTCTTTAAACCCAAAGAAGAAACAACGCTTATATCAAAATATAACTTACCTTTTATATCCTGATCGCTATAAGCTTCAAAGTCATAATCTGCAATTATATTATTTCTTTTTAAAAAAGACAATAATTGCTGAACGTCTTCTACTGCTTTTTGAGAAGAAAATTTACTTATATTATTATTAGATAAAGCTTTAATCTCATTTATTAACATAGAGCAAAGTCTAATCTGAGGAAGCTTTCTATAATTAGATGTACTGTGTGCCATAGTATTGTCATTTGTTAGATAAATTTGATAAGCGTTTCCCCTTCTGGTTCTTGCGCTTCTTGTAAAGGTATTTACTCCAATATTATCAAGTCTGTCTACTTGTGCTTGAGTTAAAGAAATTCCACTCAAACCAAATGCTGAGGGAACTCTTTTCCTAATTAAACTTTGATTTACTGGATTTGAAGAAATCATTCCAGCTACAGTCGCTGCGCCAGAAGAAATGTATGTTCTATTTAAGAAATTATGATTTATTATTAGTTCACCATAAACAGGAACAATAAATCTACCCATGTCACCAATTATCTGATTTTGAGAATCAAACATTGTGTACTTAGATGTAAATATTTGCTTAGCTTCTAAAGTTTGTATGTCTGCTTCTGTTATAGAACCAGTTCTACTTCCTATTACGCCTATTTGTATCATCCCGCTTTTATTGTGAAAATCCTGACAATACATTGCTAATTGAGTTACGAAATCAATAGATCCTGTATTTAAAATACTAGTCTCTAATGGAACAACTATATCTATATAGTCATAATCTTTAATTACTTCATAGGTCTCTTCTAATCTAGACCAGTATCTTTGATAAAAGTTATAATTTATAGGCGTTGCGTCGTCCATTGAATAGAATGGTTGAGCGGTATTTCTTAATTGTATGCCTTCAATGTACTCATTCATTGGAGCTGCAGCACAAATATAGATATCCCTTGCACCAGCAGCGTAGGCATCAAAAACACCTCTTAATAAAGGTGAATCTGAATTTGCCTTCAATAGGTCTATTGCTTCTTGAATAGAAGATATTCTTATAATATTATTTAAAGTTATTCCGTCAGCATGACCTATTAGAAGAACAGAGTTAGTTTTATATTGATCTAAGGTTTCATATGCTGGCACAAAAGATTGAGTTAAATCTTTTTGCCCAGATGCATAAGGTGAAGATATTATTGCAGTTGACTGCGGGACCTGAAACTGAGCTATGTATTGTATGATGCTAGCTCCAGAGTATGTTGTTGCTACTACGGAATAATTTCCTGGATACAGGTTAGATGGAATAGTGTAGTTAAATGAAAATTTTGTAACATTTAAATTAGAAACATTTTGTCCAGGGATATCACCAAAGTTTCCATAATAGACAGTGTTGTTAACACTTTTTTCTATGTAGTTTCCACTTGGAGTTGCGTCTTGAAATAAGTAGGAATAAGGCCCATCTATTACGCTTCCAGCTCCAGCATCACCTCTTAGGACTGAAATAAGAACGTCAGTTGGAGTAGCTCCAGATGTTGGGTCGTAAAATGTATTATTTTCACTAAATATAAACTCAAATGTACCAGTTTGACCAGGTGATAATATTATCATTAGCTAGGCCTTTCTCTGGTTGCTCCAACTGTCCAATAAACTATTTTACCCATTCTTCCTCTAACTGGAGCTGCAAAATCTATTAAATAAACGTTTGGATCATTTATATTTGAAGGCGACTCCTCATATATTCTATCACCTTGTTTTGGATTAACTTCTGACTCAAAATAAAAAATAAGATCAACGTTTGTATTAATGCCTTCGTTGTCTTCTTTTTGCGCCTGAGCTAAAACTTCTGATGAAGGAAAAAAGTGCCTTGTTGTTATTCTTTCAAAATTTGTAGAATATAAAAAATCATCCGAAACCCTTCTTTGCAGAAGGATATCGTGGCCATATTCTCTAAGAATTTTTCTAAATGCTTTTTTTGGATCAATCATACTTCTTAAATTTTCTATCTGGCATTGGGTCATCTGGTTCCGTTGGAGTGGTTCTGCCGGGTCCATACAATTCTTTATCAGATAGATAAACCAACTTGCCAGTTTCTGGATCAACAGTCTTATAGTTTGCATGAACTTTTTTATTTGGTAGACCCTTAGGAACAACAGCTCTCATGCCGACTCTAGATGCCATTAATTCTTTTCTTAGGGCAGCTGCTATTTGGCACCACGTAGTTGCATTTCCTCTGTTAATAGAATTTCTAGGGTTAGATCTATTTGTTATAGATAGATCGGCCAACTTCAACGAAAGCTCGTCGTCTCCACCAAAACCATATGTTCTACTTAATTCGCAGCAAGTTGAAGCTTTAATGTATTCTGCTGTGGTAAAACTTATTCCAGATCCATCTTCTGTATCTTGAAGGTTAAAAACTTCTTTTACTTCCAGTGAGTAATGATGTATTAGTTCTCCTATCTCAAGGAGTGATGCATCTGGGAAAAAAGAGAGAAGTTCTTCTGGATCTACATAAAGAGGATCTACGTCTGGGGCAAAGATTATCGTCTCATCTGACTTAAGAGTAACAGATGGTCTGTAATCGGAATCAGTATCTCCAACGTATAAATTCTGTTTAACTACAATTTGAGTCGTATCTGCCAAAACACCAGTAAAAGTAACGGTAAATTGACCAGGCTGAGATGGAGTAAAGTCATAATAATATTCAGAAGAACTCAAAGAAGTTGCTGCGGTATTAATTACCTCTTCTTCTGCTGCATCTTCTATAAGAACTGATACAGAGACCGGAGAAACTTCTACTTGTTCCCCAGTAGAAGGATTAATGTCAACAAATTTAACTTTAATTCTTACGGTATCGTTAACAAGCACGGAACTTGACATCTTATCTCCAAATTTAATAAGTAATAATTGATTCTGCGGATTGTGTACTATTAGTTACAAAAACCTCAACAGTAGACTGCCCGACAAGAGAGTTTACTTGCGTAGAACTTTCTGAGGTCGACAATATATATATAGTACTGACTTCTGCCAGTATTTGAGCTTGACTCTGCGTTGTTTGCATTGTGACTATGCCACTGGACGTAGATTCAATGGTTACTAGTCCAATAGTAGAAACATTGCTGTAGTCAACGTCTTGTGCATAATATATTGAAACATTGGGCAGTATCAGTGGAGTAGATACGCTATCTATATTTAGATACAGAGTACCCTGGTAGCTTACACCACTTTGACTATAACTAAAATTATCATTATATAGCATAGGTTGCCTCCTACTTATATAGTAGTATTTAAAATTGCCAAAAATGCTTTATAATTGAAAGACTTGCTAAAATTACCCACAATACGTTAAATAAAATAATCGTTGGAAGAGTCTTTACTGTAGACGACCAAATCAACGCTATGCTAGAAATTAATGCAAATATATATATCCACCACCACTGATAGCCAAAAAGAAGGCCAGGAAAAATAATGACTATTTTAGTGCCAAACCCCCATGCCTCAACGATATTAGCTTTTGTCCAATAATTCTTAGAGGACATTGTGTTTATTGCAATTTGTATTTTTTTAAAGAATATTTTTATATTTTTAAACATTTATACCTTCTGCTTCAGCGTTTCTTTGCAAGACTTCATTCCAATAATATGAAGATCTATCAAAATGTTCTTTTGTCAAAGGACTAAACATAAAACTACTAATTATAAATTTATCATTAGAAATTGGTTTAAGTCCAGAATGTGGATAATTAAAATTTGTTGGAAATATTGCAACTCTACCTTTTACTGCACCTATAGTCAAATCATGTAATGGGAACTCTGTTCCGCCACCTTCTTCTACGGTATTTAAATACATAATTATTGCTAATACTCTTTCAGAATAACCAGGTTTATCAAATGAACTTCCGTCCACATGAACTTTATATAAACCCTGATTCTTAATATAATGCTGATACTGATAACCTGTATCCAATCTAGTTGTCCAAAATTGCATATGTTCGTAGTTATTGCAATATTCTTCTACCAAAGGAGAAAAAGATGAGAATATTTGAGAAGACAATATTTCTAAAGTTGGAGCTTGATGTTCTAATACAGCGGGATGAAATGCACTTATAGTTCCATCTGTACATACTTTATGATCAGATTCTACGCCTGAAGCTGTCATTCCTACCCTAAGAAGGTTTTTGTTATCTTCCTTCTCCATAAAATCAATAATTGAATCACATAAAAAATCAGAAAGAACACCATCTTTGTATGCAATTGCATTGTGTAAACCTAGTGGAAATACTATTTGTTTTTTTTCCATTTTCTTTTTGATTTCTCTTCTTCAATCTGTTTATCTACTTTAATTCTTTCCATTCTATATGGTCTTGCTGTACTTTCTCCAGGAGTTGGAATTAAACTGCCTGAACCAAAACCCCTAGAAGAAACATATTTAAACATTTTTTCATCTTCAAATAAAACTTTATTGAAATCAGAGTCTCTTTTAAACGGTATTAATTGAACTAATGGATCTCCATAATGTATGGCAAAATCTTCGTTTGAATGGATATTCAAAACAACATTTAATGTATGATAAAAATCAGTATGGACTATTGCTGGGACTACAGTCCAGTTTTTATTTGGTTCAAATAAATTTGGAAGAATAAGAGTTGACCAACCTGGAGCTGTTTTAATTCTCCATGGATTTACAAGTTTTGGATAACATCCTTCTTGCACTTCTTGATCTCTTATTTCAGACATTGGACATTTTCCAGTTTGTGCAAAATCAAAAGATTGAACTGTTATTGGATAATTGCCAGGTAAATCCAATTGATCTGTAGCGACTTCCCATATAGATCCTGAGCCCTTGTTCTTGAATTTAAAGTTAGACCAAGCAGGAAGGCTTACTCCTGCAGCTAGATAATCTATTGTTCCAGCACATCTTCTTACTGATCCCGGAAACTTCCCCATCTTTCTAAACCAACCAGGTGGATTTGAAGATGTGTTAACTGTGGGTGGCATTTCTAAATGCCTATTGTCAGAAGGTATAAATAATACTTCTCCTGGTTTTACTTTTAGGTCTTTGTAGTTTTTACTATTCCCAAATTTCATATAATTCCATCAATGCTTCTTTGTGATCTACTAATTCGTGATTATTTCTACTTAATCGCTTTTCTGACATATCATTTTTCACTTGATCCCTAAGACACATGTTATCTATAAATAAACCTGCGTCTTTGGCATTTAGAAGATTTTGACCTTGAGCAACATGTATCATGTGAGAAGAAAGAAACATTTCGCCATTATTAGAAGGTATATCATATCTAGATGGTGTTCTTTCTGACCAAAGATTTAAGTACTCCTGCAAAGTCTGATTAACTGGTCTTGAAGCTGCATGCTTCCAAAATGGAGTGTCGTCTCTATCAGTCATATAATGTAATCTTATCATGCTTAAAATGTTATCCATCATTAGATTAAATTGTTTATTATAAAACTCTTGCATGTGCTGATTGGTTTTTTTATAATTTGCAACTGATGGAATCAACCATTTAATTTGCTGTATTGTACTTCCAATAGAAGTGGCTTCTAGTGGCTCCACAAAAGATGCGGAAAGTCCAATTGCTGCGCAATTTTTAACCCATGGTTTTTTTAAATGTCCAGGATCAAATTTGAAAACTTTTGCTGGCTTTACATCAAAGCCTACTGCTTTTGATGCTTCTGCAATTGCTTCTTCTAGACTAATAAACTTAGAACTAAAAACATAACCATTTCCTCTTCTTTCTTGAGTCGGAATTTCCCACATCCAGCCAGAGGACATAGCTCTTGCTCTTGTGTATGGTTTTATCTTACCATTTTCATCTGCTTCTGATGGAAATGCTATAGCAGAATCTACGCATAGGTATTCGGAAAAAGAGTTCCACTCTACGTCTGAAACTTTACTAATAATAGCCTTTTTAAACCCAGTGGCATCTACCCAAAAATCAGCACTAAATGTACTACCATCTTTTAATGTAACAGACTCTATAGTGCCAAATTCCGACTCTATATTTATATCTTCTACTTCTCCATCAATCATTCTTATCGATCTATTAAAGCATAATTCAGAAAAGTATCTGTTTAATTTAAATGTGTCAAAGTGAAACTGGTTTACTGCATCATGTGTTGATTGTCTTCTTAATTTATCCTGAACCAAACCTACTGAAGCTGTTTGCGATGTTAATGTTTTCTCTTGTTCGACAAAACCTGAATAGGTTGGATATAAACCATACGCATATAGTGTTTCATCTCCTGAAACCGAGTGAAAATAATCTGGAAATTTCTTTGACCAATTTTCAAATCTAATACCGTATTTATGAGTTGCTCCAGTTTTTGACAACATGTCAAAAAGAGGTATATCGCATAGCTTCATAAATTCTTTCCAATGCTCGGTCGAGCCTTCTCCAACACCGATTATTCCTATGTCAGATGACGAAATTACTGTAATGTCAGAATGTGGAAATGCATTTCTAAACATAATGGCAGACAATAGACCCGCCGTGCCGGAACCAATAATTCCTATAGATATTTTTTTATTCATAAGTATAGTTAACCATTCTTTATACAAATTGTTTGCGCCATGAAGTTTGGTATATTATACAAACTAAAATCTCCTCTATTTATTATCTCTTGATGAATTTGGTAAGCGTATGATTGTTCTAAATTCATATAGAGCTCTCCACCATTAGAAGATCCAGATAAAACTAGAATTCCACCAGGATTAATACTATCCATTATAGCTTTTAACATTTCTCTATCTGAAGCTGCCCCCATAATTATGCATACAAAGTCATAGTTATTGGTTTGATTGTAAATATCAGAATAGTCAATCATACTAACATTATTAAGTTCAGATGTGTCTAAATATTTTTCAGCCAAGTAAACATGGATATTGTGCGGAACATACACATTCTCTGAGAATAAACTGGCTTGAGCTATAATTCCAGGACCATGAACTACTAAACTGTTTTGCGGTTTTACTAAACGGAAAAATAATTGATTTATTAATAAACCTAATTTTATTACTGGAAGAAATGCTTCTCCACCTTCAGTACCCATTAATGCGGTTGAATAAAACTCATCTCCACCTTGAAGAATTCTATCACTATAATTTAAACTTTGCCATTCTGAATATGCTGATGCACAAAAATTTAATAAATCTTGATCGGACTTAAACAATGGATCACTAGAGTCACAAAGTCCAGTCCATTTACTAACTTCTAAACCTATTCTTGTTGCGACTAATGATGTTGCTTCATTTGTACTAGTATTGTCAGCCATTGTTAACTTCTCCATTTGCTAAAAAGTAACTATACATAATTGCTCTTAACTCAACTTTTTTTCTAAACAACTCTGGTGGTACCAACATTAAATTAAGGTTATCTCTTATTTCCTTGTAGTTATTAATATCTATATAATCATAATCTAATCCAGCAGAAATAGACATTAAAGATATTCTTTCCTTTAAATGATCTAAGTGCTTTTGTTTATTATAGGCTAACATCTTTTTTTCCTTTTAACTATTCTTCTTCTTCTATTATAGCAGGATTTATCCATAGTCCAAGTTGATCAAATGCTCTACATCCAGCAAAAAGTCCTTGCGTTGTATTGTTATCAACTGTTTTTTTAGCCCAAGAAAGAAGATACAGTGGCTGAGCTATCTCACTATCTTCGTCTATATTTAATTCTAAATTTTCTGGTTCCATGATTCCCTCCTTATTTAAACCAAGATACCAAAGAATATTTAACGCCATCATCAACTGAATGAGCTATATGTGAATATGGAAAATTAGCTGGAAAAACCACAACTCTTTTTGGTTTTGCTTCAACCTGAAGATCAAAGTAAGGGAACTCTAGACTGCCACCGGTACTTGTATTATCCAGAAACGCTACCATGCTAAACATTCTGCCATTATCTGGACCAAAATCAGAGTGAGTTCTATAATTTCCACCATTCATATATTTAAGAACAACAAAAGGCTCATGAGCTATTCTTGGCAGTGAATATGACATTATATAATTTTGAAGACACGGATATATTTTGTCATAAAGATCGTCGTAAAAGTATTCACTAATTTTAATTCTTGGATAAGGTTTCATTATTTCAATAAGACTACATTCTCTAGATGATCTGTATTCACTATAAAAACCTTCGCCAACTCTTGACTCATGCCAAGATAATGGTCCCCATTCGTCTTTGCAGTCTTCTTCTAGTTGTGCAATAAAATTAGTTGCATCAAAAACATCGTCATATACGTGAACGCCAATAATTGGTTCATTACAATTCATAAACTTCAAAATCTCCATTTAATAATACTGAATCTTCAAACTCAATATTAAATTGATAATTCCCTACTTCTTCACATTTAAATATAAATGATACAAAATTTTTTTCACATATTTTTGGATTAATATAATTAAGGTAATTATCTTTATATATTTTACATTTAATAGTTTTATTAAAATTATATTTTCCACTTTTATAAGATATATTTTGATTAAAATTTTTTATTATTTTTTTTATATAATTAAAATTATCTTGTTTTTCAATGTTAACTATATTTATCTTATTTCTATCAAAAGCAAGATTCTCTGTATGCATGGAGTCACCTATTTGGATTTGGATGGCTGATTTACTTGCTTCATCCAATATATCTTGAGTCATAAAAGACTCATTCGGAACATACAGAACTCTTGACATTTATGACTGAAGTTGCTCTAACTTTGTCTTAATAAGCGCCATACCATCTCTAATTTCCATAATTCTCTTCCAAGGAAAAGATAGCGCAACATCATCTGGAAGTTCGCATGTTTCTAAAACAAAACTATCTGGATCGAGGCCTACTTCTAGGACTCTATCATAAAGTTCCATTTCCATTCTTATTTTGGTGTCATTCATTTTTGCTATTTTTTGTTCTTTTGTAATGCTTGTAAATTCCATTATAATCTCCTATTTATGCGTTAAGTATAACATAAGTGTATCCATTAGATCCGGAATAGTTATCTGAATCTTCGGTTAAGCCTTTTCTCACATCGTATGAAATTCCTGATGGTGTAGTGTCTGTTATCAATATAATACCTCCACCTCCACCAGCACCACCTCTTTTACCAGACCCTCCTGTTACAGCTGGGGCTCCAGCTCCAGTATTGGTTCCGTTATTTACTCCGCCGGCACCAGCTGTTCCTCCTGGATATACCGTAGCTGGATTATTATGGTGTGTTGCGGTATCTGGATTATTGTGGTGAGCTGCTGGTCTATGGGAGTGTGCTGGAGCTGAATGGTTTTCGTTATGAAGTGAAACAGCACCATGTGGACCATTTCCTCCAGTTAGATTTGCATAATGATAGCTGCCATCATAATTACCATGGTGGTGATGATAGTGATGTGGTCCAGCATGACCTGCTACTGGATAGTGATGAATGTAAGTACCATGATCATGTGATCCATGAGCGACATGTCCATGAGGACCATCGTGATGTGGATTATGATAACCAAAGGCGTGGTGGGGAAAGCCAGTATGCCCAGTGCCTTCTACTATGTGGCCATGAATTCTTGAAGCTCTATGAAAAAGATGCACTTGTGGCGAAACAGCACCATGATGAAGGCCTCCATAGTTAGCATTCCAGACAGTATGAAATGGATAGTGTGTATGATAAGCTCCATGGTGAGTTGCTGGATTAGAATGGTGATGATGGGATGCTGGGTTATTATGAGTTTCTTGCACTCCAGCGGCACCAGCATTGCCGTTAGAACCTTGAGTTCCACCAGTTCCTGTCGACCCTGCGGATCCAGAGGATCCACTCCTACCTAAGCTCATTACAGTGCCAGTGCCAGCAATTACTTTTGCAGCTATAACGACAACTCCACCGCCAGCTCCACCAGCTCCACCAGCTCCACCAGTGCCAGGATTAGCTCCCGTAGCAGTTCCTGGAGAGGCTGGGTTACCAGTTTGACCTCTACCACCAGCCTGTGGATATGCTGCGTTAGCGTGCGTTGGAGAACTTCCTGCGCCTCCAGCACTTCCTGATGCACCAGCTTTTCCAGGCCAAGAATCATTATTAGTATAAGCTGGAGTTGTAGTACCTGTACTACCTGTAGTTCCCGCTACTCCACCTGCTATTTTTTGTACTGTTCCAGTAGAATCTATTACTAGACCTCCTGTTGCGATATCTAACGCATATAAAATATTTGTAGGTATTGAAGTACTTGAGCCAGCTGTAGAACCGCCCCCTGTTCCGCCAGCTCTATATGTTATAGATGTAGATGTTGACTGACCAGAAACTGTTCCATTAGAAATTACGCTTGCTGATTCCCCAATCGTACCATTAGAACTGCCGTTTGAATTACCAGAAACAGAACCAATTCCAATTACTCCATTTAATGTTAAAGTATTCTTAACAAAAACTCTAAAACCGTTAGTTAAAAGAACATTTCCTAAAGGAATGGTCAAGTTATCATAATACATGTCTCTAGTTAAGGTGATTGTACCGCTTATTGTTACAGTGCCATCTGACCCTGGGCCATAAACAGAGTCATTACCTATTCTTTGTCTTTGAGAAGTATCATAATAATTTGGTGTTGCGCCAATTCTTTCTATTGCTGCCATAATTAAACCAACTGCATATAATTATATGTTCCGGCATTTTGTCCAGTGACATCTGTAGAAATAGACGACGGAAGACCAGCTGATGAAGATACAATTAATATTACTCCACCACCAGCAGGTGCCGTTGCTGGAGCTTTAATGTAGGCAGTTCCGGAGGTTGGACTAGATATGTACCTAGCCGCCAAAATAACTATTCCACCACCATCTTGTCCAGATCCACCAGCACCACCTCTCAAAAATGTTGGTCCTCCAGAAGCAGTAATTGAGTATCCTAGAATAGCTTGACGTGGCACTTTCCACCAATTTGTTCCACCCAAAGCATCTGTTGGGGCTGTTGCTGAATACCCTGTGGCACTACCGCCTAAAGAGTGTGTAACAGCAGTAGTAGCTGCTCCACCTTGTTGTATTGATCCAGCGGTTGAATACCCTGTTGTGAATCCTATTGTTGATCCACTATTTAATGTTAATACATTTTTAACAAAAATTCTATAGCCATTAGGCGCTAATCTTACGTTAGCATTTATTGTAAGATTATTAAAATACATATCTCTTGTCATAGAATAAACTGAAGAAGATGGGACCATACTTAATACGGTTGTAGTTCCATCTAATGTAGCGTCTCCGTCCATACCTGTTCCATAAACAGGGTCAGGTGAATCAATAAATGATTGCATTGCACTAGGTGCACCGTAACGGACTACGCCAGCCATTATTAAGCCTCTTCTATTCCAAAAACTGCCATATTAACAGCGCCAGCTGCACTGGCTAATGCTTTAATTTGATCGCCAGCTCCACCAGTATAATTCATGACCATAGAGCAGTTAAAAGCCATTGTCTCATTTGCAGCGAGAGTCATCGCACTGATGATGTCCACCCAGTTTGGAGTAGCTGTTTCATTAACGCCAGAAGGCAATAATCTTACTGTTACTGTTTTAGCTGATGCTGTTGTGTTTGTTAAAATAATTTGTTTAACAATAGTTGTAGTACCGCTTGGAACAGTATAGTATGTAGCAGTTGATGCCGTTAACATACTTGGACCAGCAAGACGTTTTTGCGTAATTGCCATTTAAATGACCTCCATAAAGAATCGAATCTCTGTATCTCTAGCTCTACCTAGTATTTCTCCAGAAGAGTTTATTTGCATAATAGTAGAGCTGCTTGAATTTTTTACTTCGAGTATAGCAGAAGAAGATCCAGCTATTTGCTGAAATACTACAGAGTCTTCGTATATTTTAAACTCTGGTGCTGTATCGAATCTTTTTCTGGCCATTTTTAAACTCCATTTTTATATACAATAGTAATCTATTTTAGTGTAATCTAGGCTATCCTGCAGCCTGAAAAGTTGTTATAAGTAATACCAGCTGAATAGTTTCCGGTTGCTGGAACTTTCCACCTAACCCTTACTGTATCTCCGACAGCAAGTTTTACCAATGCCGACGCAATAGAGAAGACGTCTGTTGAACCTTGTGCTGGGGTTTGAGAACCATTTATGTCCAAACCACTACTTCCAGAAGTAACTATCATTATTCTAAAATAACCACTTGTTCCAATATTGTAACAATTAGCTGCTGCATTAAACATATACACACCAGCTTGCCCTGCTGGAACGGTAAAAACACCACTTGATACAGACGATGTATCGTCATAAAGTGCACTATTGTATCCAATGTAAGTATCATTGGTAGCCGCTCCATTGCCACCTGATAGATATACAAGAAAGTTTGGATATGTTGTTACGTTTGTTGTTGAATATGATCCTATGCTCTTTTCCAAGACCCAAGATGAACCGTTATACACTAAAATTCTATCAGTATCAGTTTCGTATATCATCTGCCCTTCATAAGGTGCAGATGGTCGCGTTGTACTTGTACATACTCCTGGCTTAAAACCTGCTGCTTTAGAAGATATACTCATATGTTATTTCCTAAACCCATAGATACAAAGAGTTCCTCCACTTATAGTTCCAGTACCAGTTACGTTAATGGTGAAATCTGTATATTGATTTGATGCCTTATGAACTCCTGATACTCCACCAAAATAAACATCATTCCAGCTATTGTAGGCAGAACTTTGCATCCTACTGTGAACCGCTAGGTTTGGTCCATAAAGATCCATCTGAAATAATCCACTTCCAGTAGAACCACCACCCATCCAAGAAAACTGTCCAGCATTACTTTGACTAGCTGTTAAATTTGTTGATCCATTAGAATAAATTAAAATACTATAATAAGCTGTGTTGTAATTTGAAACACTTGATGGACCAAACTGAAAGTTAAGTTGAGAATCGCCACTTGATGAAGTCATAGTAGAACCGCTCCACAAAATCCTATAATTATCATATGTCGAACTAAATGCGCCAACTACAGTTAGTGAGGTTATTGAAGAGTTTACTGCAATTGAGCCAGTAGAATTAATTGAACCATTTGTAACGCTAGTAGGTCGAACTAATTCCAAGCCATCTAAATTCTGTGTAGTTTGATTAGGTATAACCCAGGCAGAACCACTCCATATATACATTCTGTTAGTATCAGTTTCATAAATTGCTTGACCCTGAAATGGATTTGTCGGACGAGTAGTCGAAGTTACTACTCCTGGTTGAATATATCTAGAAGGAGATAATTGATTACTAATTGGCATTTGGATCAAACTCCTCTGGAACATTTCCTTCAGCAAGCCATTGTAAATACTCAGGCATAAACTCAGCGATGCCGCTTATGACCGTGTTTTTGTCAATTTTACACAGGACCATTTCTTTATCGTCATTTAGGGTTTTGTATGTATACCAGATCATAATTCTGTTCCATTTAGTTCAATATAATTTGGGGCTGTAGAAAAAGCTAATAATACAGCGTTGCCGTTAGTAAAGTTAAATCCACCAGTTGCGTTAAGTCCAAGAATTTGTGTAGTTGAACTTCCCATTGCAAGAGTTACTCCTCGCCCAGTTCCACCTGCATCTAATCCATAAGTTGTACCTGAAACGGTTATAGATGTTGGGGCGCTTCTCAATGTGACTGACAGTGGGATAGTTGCGTAAGCATTGTTAGTAGGGTATACCATTCCTATTGCAAACCAGTTACTTCCAGGAAAAGTAAGACGCTGATAATAGCGTTTACATAAAAAATCTTCAACAGCAAAAGGGCGCTGTTCGAATGGAGTTGCTTGATAGTTCTGTTCAAGTTGAACACCCCAAAAATCAAAAGTATTTGACTGAATTCCTATTGAACTAGAACGGGTGTTCCAATCGGGTCCACCAGAAAGAATAAAAGTAAAAAGCAGGTGTGAGTTTGTACCAATAGTTTTGCCAGAAATAGAAGGAACAATAGTTGTTAATGTAAACTTTTGCCATGACGTAGAAAGCGTTACTTGGCCCGCATACTGAGTAACACCAGCAGATCCGCCACTTCCAAAGTTTTGCTCAAGTTCAATAGAAACTTTTGGTGTTCCAGAACTAGCTTTTGCCCAAAATGAAACAGTCACTGTTTGACCAGCAAAAGTTCGAACATCTTCAATTGGCTGTCTAAATAAACTATATGTGCCGTTTGTATTTGATTGACCTGTAGTTACAACTCTTGCATAGTTTGTTGGTTCTTGACCAGAAATTGCGTTGCCAAGAGTAAAAGTTTGAGCAGAATATGTTGTTGTTCCACCACTAGCATCAATTCTCCAACGATCAAAACCATAAGCTCCGTTAGTCGTAGTGCTTGAAAAAGCGCGTTGATTGATACGAAAGTCCCCATTAATTAAAACATTGCGGAACCCCAAGCCAGCAGGTAATAAAGCTGATGTACCAAGCACTGATGTTATGCCCATTAGTTGGTCTTCTCCCATCCCAACGCCATAACAGTTATAACCGAGGCATAGTCTGCATAACCATATAACTGTTCAGTGGCCTCTAAGACCATTGCAGTATCTAAAACTACAGTATCGTTTGCGGCTATGGGCATTCCGGAAGCAAACCTATAAGATGGTGTTGCGGCACTTCCCACTGCTAAATAAACAAGTCTATCTGAGCCATCAGTATTACAAAATATAAGTTGTTTTATAACCCAAGTTTTACCTGCACCAACTGCAGACCCTACGGCAGCATTAGAGGAAGTCAGGGCTACTGGTCCTATTAATCTTTTTTCTACTCTATCCCCTGAGGCCATTTTATGCTCCTATGTCCATAGTAATTATAGCACTAAATTTAGAGCTATTCATTGGATCTGTAACTGCCGTGGTATTAACCCAGTTAGTTCCATTGTAAGCTAATACTTGATCTGTCGCTGCAGAAGTTATAACAACATCTGTTAGGTCGTCTATTCCGCCGATTTGAGTTCCGGTAATTGCGGCGTAGACAAGTACCCTTATTGAATTAGTTGTTGGAATAACACTAAAATCTAAGGTTAAAGTATCGGTAGTTGTTGCTTCCCAACGAACTTCCATATCTTCATAAGGAGAAGCTGCATTTCTAATAGATACAAAAACATCCCTAGTATTAAGGTTGTGAGTAATAGTAAAACTACTAGAAGAACCATTTCCAATTGTTGTTGCATAGGTAGCTCCAGCTATTCCAGCAGAGGAAGAAGAAAAATAAACTATTTGATTTGAACTATTTTTATAGAACAACCTTCCATCAGCGTAGTTTAGTGCTAGTTCTCCATAATCCAGCGTATTTGGTGTAGCAGAAGCTGTATTACTACGTTTAATTTTAATAGTGTTAGCCATCTACTTCTCCAAATGTAAAATATATAATATTATATACTTAGAAAGTTCCACCGTCAATTGAAGTATTGTCAATTGTAGCTGACCATGTACCTGTTGTAATAGTTCCAACTGTAGTTATACTGGTAGCCCCTACGTATGTACCGCCTGCAACAGCAGCAAGGGTTGAGTTATAGGCTTGAACGTCAGTGCCAATTGCAAGACCAAGATTTGTTCTTGCGTTAGACGCTGAGGTTGCTCCAGTACCACCATAAGAAACTCCAACAGCTGTACCTTGCCAAGTACCTGTGCCAATAGTCCCTAAGGTTGTGATACTAGATGCACCAGTGTATGACCCACCTGCAACAGCAGCTAAGGTTGAATTATATGCTTGCACGTCAGTGCCAATAACTAGACCTAAATTTGACCTTGCTCCGGAAGCGTTTACTGCTCCAGTTCCTCCATACGAAACATCTACAGTAGAACCTTGCCATGTGCCTGATATAATTGAACCAACTGAAGTTAAACTAGACGATGTAATTCCAGATCCAAGAGTTGATCCACTTAAAACAGTAGTGCCCGCTATTTTTAGCTCTTTGCCTGAAGCTATATTGATATGTTCTGAAGACGTCCAGGCATCCGTTGCATCTACCCAGTTAAATGTTTTATCAGTTGTACCTTTAAGGGTAATACCGCCTCCGTCTGCTGATGCGTCGGATGGAGAAGCAGTTGAGCCTAACTCAAGATTCTTATCATCGACTGTAATTGTTGTTGAGTTAACTGTTGTTGTGCTTCCGTTAACTGTTAAGTTTCCTGTTACAGTTAAGTTTCTACCAACTGCTAAATCCTGAGTAACTGTAACGTCATCTGGAAGACCAATTGTTACAGATCCAGTCGAACCAGAGACATTAATTTCACCACTTGTACCAGAAACACTAGTTACACCTGAGTTTGTAATTGTTGCAGTAGAACCTTCTCCAGCAGTATGGCTTATTGAGATTCCAGTACCAGCAGAAACATCTACCATATAGTTGCCAGTGGTATCCGTACCAAGAGCTACTGAATTAGCTGCAATTGTTGCATTTAGAGTTGCGTTTCCTAGGTTGGTAACAGTTACGTCACCAGTAAGATCCCCACCAAGAGTCAGCGTAAAGTCTGCAACATCAAAATCTAATGTATTATCAGTATCATCATATGTTACTGATATTCCAGATTCTGTATTGGAAGATACCATTGCCCCAACAGTGTCTGCAACTGCTTCAGCAAAGTCTGTTACAGCAGTAGATGCTATTGCAATGTTTGCTGTGCCAGCTGCCGTTAAACGACCCTGTGCGTCAACTGTGAAGGTTGATACTGCTGTAGCAGAACCATAGCTACCTGCTGTGACAGTAGTGTTACCAATATTAACAGCAGCAACAGAATCGTCAACATATTTCTTTGTAGCTGCGTGCATGTTTGAAGTTGGAGCTATAACTGTAACTGCTGCTGAGAATGTCTTAGCTCCAGAAATAGTCTGTTCAGTACTCTTAGTTACGTATGCACCAGATCCTGCAATTGCTGGAATTGATGTTGCGTCACCGCTACCATCTGCACCCTTGCCGTAATAAAGCGTATCGTCAGCTTCGTTATACGCGAGTTCTGCGTTCTTTAAAGATGAAGGTGCACCAGTTGCCCCTGTACCTGATCTTCTTTTAATTCTAATTGTATTTGCCATTTTTAAAAGTTTCCTCCATCTGTGACATCTTTTTCAGCGTAATTAACCCATTGAGAACCATTGTATCTCAGTATATTTCCTACTGTAACTGAATTAATAGTAACATCAGTTAAACCATTCAGAACTGATTGGTCAGATATTTGAGCCTCTGCATTTATTATTCTATCTTTAATAGTTAAATGCGCTCCTGCCGGATTAACGCCCAAAACTGTTTGTATAGCCTCAATTGCATCATTTGCATTTGCGTGCTGTAGATGATGAGGAACGGTGCCAGAGTTAAGCATATCATTAGCAGTGGGGTTGATTAAAACATCTAAAGAATTTGGATATTGACTAGCCATATTTTTCCTTATATTGCTAAAATTTTATTTACTGTATTACTCCAATTAAAAATCAAAGTAACTACTTCTGAAGACCCAGGAAAGGGTATTCCTTCTGAAGTGTCTATATAAAATAGTAATCTTGAACTAGAATCATTAGCTCCTAATTTATAAAAAACTATTGAATTAAATGCTGTATTTGCTGGTAAAGAAAAGTTTAAATCATCTGCGTCGATTATTCCGAGAGTATTTGTAATATTTTCGATTATCGGACTCGTATAAGATATATTAGATGCGCCTATATCAGAAAGAAATTCATGGACACTTTGATTAGGAGTATAGGTATTTTTTACAAATGCTATTTTAAATGTGTCTGAGCTAAAGTTAAATTGACCATTTAAAATACCCTGTTTAGCTTTTCCATAAACAAAGTTAGCCACTTTATATTCCTATATCTTTAGATAATATAATTCTATATTTATATCCAGTTTCATAATATTCACCATCAGAGTCGTTGTAAACCGGCGTAGCATCATTTGATGGAAAGTCCACATACACTTCCGGCTTCCAAGAATGTAAGGAAACGTTTGCGTCAACTGTTTCCCATCTTGAAGGAGTTCTTTGAATCTTTTTTCTTTGAGCCTTAAAGTATTTTGCATTCAAAAAGTTAGAAGCTGGTCTTGCATTAAACTCAATTGTAACTCTTCCATTATTATATGAATTATCTAAATAAAAATCACCATTTACAGGATCAACAGAAACTATATAAAAATTAGGGTTTTTTGCTAGTATCTGAACAGTTGAATATGCATCAGTTCTAACAGACTTATCTTCAATTAAAATCTCTTCATAAACTGGCTCAGAAGAAGACGTAATTGTTGACGGAGTTGCATCATCTAACTTTGTAAATTTGATCTTTTCGGTTGGAATAGTTTCATTAACTGCATCTTTTATATTTGCAGCTATTATTTCATATTCTTGACCGGACGTTAATTGAACATCCCAAAATAGTCTTAATGTTCTTGAGATCTGATTATAGTCGGTGATTGTATTGATTGGTGCAAATGGACTGACAACTGGCACGGGTGTAGCCTGTGTGGTTTGAACAGTAAAGTTAGAATTAATTAAAGAACTTATTTTTACAGTTCTTCCAAATTTTATAACAACGACATCAGCGTCTACGCTGGCACTTTCTATGAGATACAGGGCCACAGCTTCTCCTTATTAAGATTCTATTCAAATAGTAACAGTTTTGTGATATAAAAAACAGAGGGTGGTAGCTTTCGCCACCACCCTCTGCCTAGGGGCTGTCACTTTTCAGTGACCGTAACTATAATGCCCTAAGGTCAGGCTACTTCGTTTGTGACTTGAACCTCGTAGTTACGGCTGAGCTTGATGTTCTTTGCGACGGTAATACCTTCGCCATCACCCAGCATTACGATGTCGTAACGCTCTTTCATCTTCATCTGACGAATGTCACGTGATGGATCATCGAACTGGTCGGTGGAAAGATCATCCTTGACCAATAGTGAACCAACCTCGTTACGGTCGATGAGGAAGAGGTCAGACTTAGCTGCGCTACCACTTGTCTTAGCGGTGAAGCTAACAAATGGTGACACAAGTACGTTAAGACCCATTGGAGCAGTTGCGTTCAGTGCGCCTTCTGGAGACTGTGGACGGTAACCCCAGCTGGTGCCAACAGCCGAAGCTGCACCACCTGCATGGAAGATGCTGTCCTTCAAGAAGACTGACCACATGAGCGGATGGAGAATGAAGTCTGTTGGTACATGCTTCTCTGCCATCAAAACTGCTGCCATATCTACGATGTCGTCCCAGGTTACGGTGTCATTGAAGGCACCGTTCATGTCACGACCAGTTGTTGAGTCATAGCTACCGTTGTCGTTGTCAAAGACGATTGTTGCAGCGTCCTTGAAACGGCTAAGTGCAATTTGCTCTTTAAGGCGAGCAAGTGCACGACCTGCAGCGCGGACGTGAAGGCCTACGATATCCCAAAGTGAGTCAGCAATAACTTCCTCTGTGAAAGCTAGCTTGACACCCTTCTTGGACACCTTTCCTTCAATCTGCTTTGCAAAGGCCAATGCCTGCTCTGGGTACTCTTGTCCTTCGGGAATCTCAGCTGCTTGAATTGCATTAACTGCTGGGAATTCAAGTGAACGACCCTTACCGAGGCGTACAGTTGAAAGTAGGGGGGTAATTAGAAGCTGAGGCTCAGCTGCTTCCTTGAGAGTACGAGAGATTACCTTAGGGAAAAGGATTGCTGCATCTGGTGATGCAAAAGCTTCCTTAATGGTAACTCTGTTCTCTTGGTCTATATACCCGTCCTCAGATAATGCTGTTTCCCATGCTGGGAGTCCAGAGAGGAGCTCTTGGATTGTTTTACTCATCTTAGGATATTCCTCCTGTTATTATAAGGTTAGGTTGACGCGGAATGCGCCAATTACATTGTGGACATCCAGGTTGCTACGGATACCAAGCTTGCCTGAGAAAGCACCTGAGCGAGTAATCTCAAATACTGTCTTAAGTGCACCTGGATCTGAAGGAAGCTGCATGTAGGAAAGAAGACCATCATCAAAGTTGGTTGCAAACTTTTCTACTTCGACTACCTTACCAACCTGGAGGTAAGAGTAGACTGCACTGCTGTTATAAAAATCAGCTGCAGCTGCCAATACTGGACGGCCCATGTGGTCCGAACGAACAACGCTACCAACAGTAACGTCTGCATTAACTCCGCTAACCATTGGGTACTCAACATAACCATGGGTAATGAAGCCTGCACCCTGTGAGGTGCCTTTGTCAAATGGACGGTAGAGGTCATACTGAGCAACACCTACTGGGATTGATCTAGCGCCAACTGCGATTGAATCAGTTGCACCAGAGCTATAAGATGGAGTTGCGCCATCCAATGGATCCCAAGATGTTGGCATATTGTCACCCCAAGTGACTGAAGATGCTGAACCATTGGCTGGAACAACTCTTGCATCACCATTGCTATCGGCTACGACTGAAAGAATGGTTCCCTTTGGAATTACAATCTCGAAGCGATCATCTTCACTGTCAAGATACCAAGTTGGGAGACCAGGATGTGGAAGGAGGTATGCTGCTGGAGCAATGCCC
>Ga0129333_10001468_pt1 | contig 21418 bp, 21 predicted proteins | sample CPB6_08_DNA_FD_94474 | JGI IMG/M metagenome (GOLD analysis project Ga0129333, IMG submission 94474) | Freshwater to marine salinity gradient microbial communities from Chesapeake Bay, USA - CPBay_Sum_0.6_0.8_DNA | ecosystem: Environmental > Aquatic > Marine > Coastal | place: USA: Chesapeake... | reverse complement strand
TTTTGTCGCAATTCGGTGCGGCATGAAGATTTCTTTGGATTGGCTCGCCGAGTGGGTGCGTAGCGGTCTCGATGCGCGCGAGCTCGGTCATCGCCTGACGATGGCGGGCTTCGAGCTCGAGTCGGTCGGCGCAGCCGCGCCGCCCTTCGAGGGCGTCATCGTCGCCGAAATCCTCGAGGCCACGCGCCACCCGCAGGCCGACAAGCTGCAGGTCTGCAAAGTGGCGGTGGGCGATGATGTCGCTTCGCGAGCGGCACCGCTGCAGATCGTCTGCGGCGCCGCCAACGCGCGCGCGGGCTTGCGCACGGCACTTGCGCAGGTGGGCGCATCGTTGCCCGGCGGCGTTGCCATCAAGGCGGCGAAGCTGCGCGGGGTTGAGTCGGCTGGCATGCTCTGCTCAGCCAAAGAATTGGGGCTCGCCGAGACATCCGAAGGCATCGTCGAGTTGCCGACCGATGCGCCGCTCGGCCGCTCGGTGCGCGACTATCTCATGCTCGACGACGAACTCCTCGAGCTCGCCATCACCCCCAATCGGGGCGATGCGATGTCGGTACGCGGCATCGCGCGCGAGGTGGCGGCGCTCACCGGACAGGACTTCAAGCACGTCGACTGCGCCGCGCTCCCTGCGACGCTCGCCGATGCGACCCTCGATGCGCGCGCGCGCGTTGCTCTCGAGGCGCCCGCGGCCTGTCCGCGTTTTCACGGCCGCGTGATCGTCGACGTCGACAACAGCCAAGCCTCGCCGGTCTGGTTGCGCGAGCGCCTGCGTCGCGCGGGTTTGCGCAGCATTAGTCCCGTGGTCGACATCACCAACTACATCGTGCTCGAGCTCGGTCAGCCGATGCACGCCTACGATCTCGACAAGATCGAGGGCAACCTGCAGGTACGGTTCGCGAGGGCGGGGGAGAGCTGTGCGTTGCTCGATGGGCGTAGCGTCGAACTCACGCCCGACGTGCTCGTCATTGCCGATGCGCAAGGACCCGTGGCGATGGCGGGTGTGATGGGCGGTGAGCGCACGGCGGTGTCGGCGAAGACGCGTCGCGTGCTCTTCGAAGTGGCGTGGTTCGCACCCGCGGCCATTGCCGGGCGCGGACGTCGCTATGGGCTCACGACCGATGCCAGTCAGCGTTTCGAGCGTGGTGTCGATCCCGAGGTGGGCGCGCAGGCCATCGAGCGCGCGAGCGCGCTTTTGCTGCAGATCGCGGGCGGCAGGGCAGGTGCCACGGTGACGACGGAAGTCGCGACGGCGCTGCGGTCGCGAAAGGCGGTGACGCTGCGAGTCGCTCAAGTCGCGCGACTTCTGGGTGTCGAGCTCTCGACCCCCGAGATCAAGGATCTGCTCACTCGGCTGGGAATGACGGTCAATGCGACCGCCGCCGACCCGGCGGTGATCGAGGTGCTGCCGCCCTCGCATCGCTTCGATATCGCCATCGAACGCGATCTCATCGAAGAGGTGGCGAGACTCGTCGGCTACGATCGTATTCCGACCGAGCCGGCGCGCGCAGCTCAAAGAATTTTGCCGCAGCCTTCTGCGCGTCTCGAAGAGCAGCGCCTGCTCGACCTGCTCGCCGCACGCGGCTACTACGAGGGCGTGCATTTCGCCTTCGTCGATCCGGCGCTGCAAGAAGCGCTGTTCCCGGGCGTCGCCTCGCACCGACTCGCCAACCCGATCGCCAGCGATCTGGCGGTGATGCGTTTGTCGCTGTGGCCGGGTTTGATCAAGGCCGCGCTCGAGAACCAGCGTCGTCAGCAAACGCGCGTACGACTCTTCGAGCACGGCGTCGTGTTCCCGGTCGGTGTGGCCGAGATCGATCGTATCGCCGCCATTTCGCTCGGTACGCGTTGGCCCGAGCAATGGGGCAGCGGCCGCGAGGCCGGTGACTTCCACGATCTGCGTGCCGATGTCGAGGCGCTGTTGTCGATGAGCGGCGATTCGGGCGCGTTCACTTTCGCGCCGGCGATCCATTCGGCCTTGCATCCGGGGCGCAGCGCGCAGATCTCGCGCGCCGGAAGACCTGTCGGCTGGATCGGCGAGCTGCATCCTCGGCTCGTGCGTGAGCTCGGCTTCGTGGCGGCGCCGACCTTGTTCGAACTCGACATCGCGCCAGCGTTCGCCGTGAGTTACGCGCCCTTCGTCGAAGTGTCGCGCTTTCCTCAGGTACGACGCGACCTCGCGTTCGTCGTCGACGAGAGCGTGAGCTTCGAGGCGATTCGTGAACGAGTCACCCACGCGGCGTCAAGTCTTTTGAAGCAACTCTCGTTGTTCGACGTTTACCGTGGCCCGGGAATCGAATCGGGAAGAAAAAGCGTGGCTTTAGGCTTGATTTTGCAGGAGAAAGACCGCACCCTCACGGTCGAGGATACTGATCGCGTCATCGCGGCAGTGAGGGCGTCGCTGGGTGAGGGGCTCGGCGCGCAGTTCCGGGAATAATCAAAAGCAAGAGCTGTCGGGGCGGGATCCATGGCGTTGACCAAGGCAGAAATGGCAGAGGCGCTGTTCGATCAGCTCGGCCTCAACAAGCGCGAGGCGCGCGAGTTGGTCGATCTGTTTTTCGAGGAAGTGCGCGCCGCCTTGTCGTCGGGCGCGCAGGTCAAGCTCTCGGGCTTCGGTAACTTCGATTTGCGCGACAAGAATCAGCGTCCTGGTCGCAACCCGAAAACTGGCGAAGAGATCCCCATTACCGCGCGGCGTGTGGTTACATTTCGGCCGGGCCAGAAATTGAAGGCTCGCGTAGAAGCCTATGTTGGAAGCCAAGAATAACGACGAACTCCCGGCGATCCCGGGCAAGCGCTACTTCGCCATCGGCGAGGTCGCCGAGCTGTGTGGCGTCAAGCCGCACGTATTGCGCTATTGGGAGCAAGAGTTCCCGCAACTCAAGCCCGTCAAGCGCCGCGGCAATCGTCGCTACTATCAGCGTCAAGACGTGATCGTGATCCGTCAGATTCGTGCGCTGCTGTACGAGCAGGGGTTCACGATCGGCGGTGCGCGCAACAAGTTGCAGGGCGAAGAGGCGCGCAGCGACGTCAGCCAAAGCCAGCAGATCGTGCGGCAACTGCGTCTCGAGCTCGAAGACATTTTGCGGCTCCTGCGCCGCTGACTCCTGCGGCGCTCGGAAGAGCAGGGTATGATCTCACCTTCGGTCGGGACGTGGCGCAGCCTGGTAGCGCACTTGCATGGGGTGCAAGGGGTCCCGAGTTCAAATCTCGGCGTCCCGACCAATTCTCTTTAGTCTCCCCGCTCCGCTTTCTTCACCTCTTCCATGGCGCGCGCTCTGCTGAGCCGCGCGCACTCGGCATCGTTGGGCTCGGCCAACGGATACACCCGACCGATTTCTTTGCAGGCCGCGAGCGCGGCATCGCCCACGCGGCGTTCGAGTTCACTGCGCCCCGCGCCGGTGTGCAGGTCCAGGTCGTCGTAGCGGATTCGATAACTCAGGGTCATTTCGTTGAGGGTGGCGCCGACCGGGGTCCGGCTGACCGTGCGCGTGATGATGCGCCGGCCGGTGACGACGATTTCCTCGATCTCGGCCGCGGCGTCCTGCGCCGCCATGCCTTGGTCGCAGCAATTCGGCGCCGCCGCGGTGGCGAGCAACAACAGCCATTCAAGGGATGGGCTCATGGGTTCGCTCCGTGTTCGTAGAGGTGGCGGTGCCGTCGGGCGGCACTCTCCCGACCCCAGGATGCTGCCCTTCGATGCCTTCGCCGTCGGCGCGGCGACGCACACCGAAAAACCGGTAATATCGATAGCCAATTTCGGGTGCTACTTGTGGGGTGCGGTTTGGGTCCCTCGGTCGTGGAGTCAAACCTGCTGATCGGCGCCTGGAGCCTGCTGCTCGCGCTGGTCACGCTCGGTATTCTTTGGAACGCGCGTGACCGGGCGGTGTACCACTGGGTTCTGAGTAGCGTCCTCGGCGGTGCGTACCTTTGCCTCAACGCACCGTGGACGGGTGCCGCGTTTTACCAGTCGATTCCCGGTCAGTGGCTGCTGTCGGGGCTCGTCGTTGGCGGCGGTCTGCTCAAGGTCGTAGCGTTAGCTGCGCTCCAAAACCCAGGTTCACAGGCGCGGTCCTACACGCGTTTGGCGGCGGCGCTCGGCGCTGTGGTTGTCATCGCGCCCCTGTTGCTGCACGAGCGTCGCTGGGTTTCGTTTTTGACCTTGGCGATGACGATCGCTCTCATGACGTTATTCGTGGCGAATGCCTATTCGTTCGGTCGACGGCTGAAACTGAACAACGCCAAATTGTTTTCCGCGCTGATTGGATGCGAGACCGCGTTGGTGGTGTTGGTCGCTTTGGCGTCTTTGCTCGGGGGTGTCGACCCGTTGCGGTCGAGCAGCGCGGCGCTGACCGTCGGCGGGCTGCTGTCGTTTTTGACGTTGGGCTTGCTCAATAACGCGCTGTTCATTGCGTTGGTGCTCGATGTCAACGTCTTGCGGGCCAACGAGAGCCAACAGCAGCTGCTGCAAGCGACGGCAGAGCGATCGCGACAGCAGGAGCGCGAGCGCATGCTGGCCGACATGCATGATGGCTTGGGCTCTCAACTCGCCACGGCGCGGCTCAAGGTCGAGCGTGGTCAAATCGCGCAGGCGGAGGTCGTCGAACTGCTGCGCGAGTGCATGGCGGATTTGCACTTGATGGTCGACACGCTGCGTCACCAAGCCACCAGCCTCGCCGATGCGCTGGTCGACTACCGCTTTCGGACGGAGCGTCGGGTGGCAGAGCGCGACATGGCGCTCGATTGGCAGGTCGACCTCGATACCGCACCCGCCATGTCAGCCACCACGCTGTTGCAGGTGTTGCGCATCGTTCAGGAGTCCCTCAACAATGCCATCAAGTATTCGCGGGCCTCGCGCATCACCATCGGTGCGCGTCATTCGACGGCGGGTTATTCGGTTTGGGTCGAGGACAACGGCGTCGGTTTGCCAGACCCGCTGAGCGAGGGACGGGGGCTCTCCAACATGCGCCGTCGGGCCCGGGACATCGGTGGCAGCTTGCGCGTCGAGCGGGCCGCGAGCGGCGTGGGTACGCTCGTCGAACTATCTTTGCCGCCGACCACGGGCATCGCCCCCGACTGAGCGCCCCGCGGGCATAATTGGCGGCTGGAAACATCGCCCGATGCCCGCAAGAACGCTATTCGAAAAACTCTGGTCATCGCACCTCGTCCGCGATTTGGGCGACGGGGTGGGGCTGATCGCGATCGACCGTATTTTCCTGCACGAGAGGACGGGGTCGGTCGCGCTGAAGAGCCTTGCCGAGTCGGGCCGAGCACTCGCCGATCCCGCGCGGGTGTTCTGCACCATGGATCACATCGTCGACACCTTCCCCGGCAGGGGCGACGAGACGCGTATGCCGGGCGGCAAAGCCTTCATCACCGAAACCCGCGAGGCGGCGCGACGCGCCGGCATTCGGCTATTCGACGTCCGCGATCCGCTGCAGGGCATCGTGCACGTCATCTCGCCGGAGCTCGGAATCGTGCTGCCGGGTGCGACCGTGGTGTGTCCCGACAGTCACACCTGCACGCAGGGCGCGCTCGGTGCGTTCGCCTGGGGCATCGGCTCGACCGAGGCCGAGCATGCACTCGCCACCGGTACCCTGCGCGTCAGCAAGCCGCGCACCCTGCGCGTACGCTTCGAGGGTCGTTTGCCAACCGGTACCACGGCCAAAGATATGGCGTTGGCCTTGATCGCGAGGCACGGCTCGGTGGGTGGCAACGGCTTTGCGGTCGAGTTCGCTGGAGCGGCGGTGCGCGAGCTCGACATCGAGGCGAGACTCACGCTTTGCAACATGGCGACCGAGTTCTCGGCCGTCACGGGTTTCATCGCGCCGGATGAAAAGACTTTTGCATACCTGCGGGGTCGGCACTTTGCGCCGGCGGATGCGCTCTGGGAACACGCCGTCGTCCACTGGCGAACGCTCGTCTCCGACGACGGCGCGACGTTCGATCGCGAGATCGTGATCGATGTCAGTGACTTGGCACCGATGGTGACTTGGGGTACGAGCCCCGAGCACGCGATCCCGATCGATGCGCAGGTGCCGAGCCTGCAGCAGAGTGGCACCAGCAGCGAGGCATATGCGCGCGCGCTCGCCTACATGGGGTTGGAGGTTGGAACCCCGCTGCGATCGCTCGCGATCTCCTCGGCGTTCATCGGCTCTTGCACCAACAGTCGCCTCTCCGACCTGCGACGCGCCGCGAAAATTTTGCAGGGTCGGCGCGTGGCACCGGGCGTACGCGCGATCTGCGTACCGGGATCGATGTCGGTCAAGCGAGCAGCCGAAGCCGAGGGGCTGGACGAAATTTTCCGGCAGGCGGGTTTCGAGTGGCGAGAGTCGGGCTGCTCGATGTGTTTCTTTGCGGGTGGCGAGAGTTTTGGTGCTCGCGAGCGGGTGATTTCTTCGACCAATCGCAACTTCGAGAGTCGGCAGGGGCCCGAGACACGATCGCATCTTGCAAGTCCCGAGACCGTCGCGGCAAGTGCGATTCTGGGACGCATCGCCGCAGCCAAGGATTTGACGACCAACGACTCGATGACCACCCATGACCGGAGTGCGATCGACGGGGGGGGTGGTTGATGGATCCCGTGCGCGTACTGACCGCAGTGGCGGCGCCGATCATTCGCGCCAACGTCGACACCGACATCATCATCCCCTCGCGCGAGATGAAGTCGGTCTCGAAGACGGGCCTTGCGGCGGGCTTGTTCGCCGGCTGGCGTTACACGGCGATCGGCGGCCGCGATCCGAACCCGGAGTTCGTACTTAATCAGGCAAGCTACGCGGACACCCGCATCTTGCTCGGCGGCGAGAACTTCGGTTGCGGCTCGAGCCGTGAGCATGCGGTCTGGGCGCTGCACGAGTACGGCATTCGCGCGGTGATCGCGCCCTCGTTCGCGCCGATATTCTTTGGCAACTGCGTGCGTAACGGCATCGTGCCCGTGGTGTTGCCCGCGGCGGCCATCGCAGCGCTTGCCGCCGTCGTGCAAGCCGATCCGCAAGCCCACCGGCTCACCGTCGATCTCGAGCGCTGCGAGGTTCGGGCCGCGACTCTGCAGGCTCATCCATTTCGCATCGAAGTCGAGGCCCGCGACATGCTGCTCGAGGGGCTCGACGCCATCGATCTCACCCTCAAAAATCGTGCGGAGATCGAAGCTTTTCTCGCGCACGATCAGGCCCTTAGACCCTGGATTTACCTAGAGACGAACCGCCGATGACTGCTTCCAAGATACTGATCAGCGAAGTCGGGCCGCGCGATGGCTTGCAGAGCATCAAGTCGATCATGCCGCTCGCCGCGAAAAAAGCCTGGATCGATGCCGAGGCGGCAGCGGGCGTCACCGAGATCGAGGTGGGCAGCTTCGTGCCCGCCAGGTTGTTGCCGCAGCTCGCCGATACCGCCGAGGTCGTGCGTCATGCGCGAACGATTCCGGGGCTGACGGTGGCCGTACTCGTACCCAACCTCAAGGGCGCCGAAGCTGCCGTTGCCGCAGGTGCGCACAAGATCACGATCCCGCTGTCGGCATCCGAGACCCACAGTCTCAAGAACGTGCGTCGTACGCATGCGGAGATGCTCGACGAGGTACGCGGCATCGTCGCGTTGCTGCGCGGCGTGCCGGCCGCCGAGCGACCGAAGTTCGAGGGCGGATTGTCGACGGCCTTCGGTTGCACCATCGAGGGCGTGGTTCCGCCCGACAAGGTGGTCGCCCTCGCCGAAGCCTTGATGCAGGCTGGCTGCGATGAAGTCGGCCTTTCCGACACGACGGGCTATGCGAACCCCGCGCAGGTCAAAGATTTGGTGCGTCGTGTGCGCGCAGCCGTCGGCGAGCATGCCTTGTCGGGTTTGCATTTGCACAATACGCGGGGCCTTGGCCTCGCCAACGTGATCGCAGGGCTCGAGGTGGATATCCACACCTTCGATAGTTCGCTGGCCGGTCTCGGCGGTTGTCCGTTCGCTCCGGGTGCGTCCGGGAACATCGTGACCGAGGATCTCGTCTTCATGCTCGAGGCGATGGGCCTCAGAACCGGCATCCAACTCGAGAAGTTGCTCGCGGTGCGGCGTATTCTGCGTGACGCGCTGCCCGGCGAAGAGTTGTACGGATTTACGCCCGATGCGGGTCTGCCGCTCGGATTCATTCAGGAGTCCAAGTGATGGCTGCCTCGTCCGAGTCTGCAAGCTTGCCGCTGCACGGCATCAAGATCGTCGAGTTCACGCACATGGTGATGGGGCCGGCGGTGGGTGCGGTGCTCGTCGAGCTCGGCGCCGAAGTGGTACGCATCGAGCCGATCGGTGGCGACTCGACGCGTAGTCTGCTCGGTTCCGGTGCCGGCTACTTCCCGATGTACAACCGCAACAAGCGCAGCATCTGCCTCGATCTCAAAGCGGCCGACGGGCTCGACCTCGCGCGTCGCTTGTGCGCGGCGGCCGACGTGGTCGTCGAAAATTTCCGTACCGGTACGATGGACAAGCTGGGTCTCGGCTACGAGGCCCTCGCGGCGCTGAATCCGCGCCTGATCTACTGCTCGGAAAAGGGCTTCCTCTCGGGTCCCTACGAAAAGCGCGCCGCCCTCGACGAGGTGACGCAGATGATGGGTGGCCTCGCGTACATGACCGGGCCGCCGGGACGGCCGCTGCGCGCCGGAACGTCCGTGATCGACGTCACGGGCGGCATGTTCGGCGCGATCGCCGTGTTGGCGGCACTGCAGCAGCGTCAGACGAGCGGCCGCGGGCAAAAGGTCAGCAGTGCGCTCTTCGAAACCACGGTGTATCTCGTCGGCCAACACATGGCGCAGATGGCCGTGACCGGACAGCCCGCAAAACCCATGCCGGTGCGCATCTCGGCGTGGGCCATCTACGACGTCTTCGAGACGCGCGATGGCGAGCACGTCTTCGTCGGCATCGTCTCCGACGGTCTTTGGCAGAAATTCTGTGAGGCGTTTTCTTTGGCGGAACTGGCAGCCGACGAAACCCTCAAGACCAACTCGCAGCGGGTCTTGCAGCGCGAGGCCTTGTTGCCGCGCGTCCGCGATCTATTCCGGACGTACAGCAAAGCCGAGCTCGTGCCGATTCTCGAGCGCACCGGTCTGCCGTTCGCGCCGATCGGCAAGCCCGAAGACATGTTCGAGGACCCGCACCTCATGGCGAGTGGCGGCCTCGGGGCGACGACGCTTCCCGATGGGCGCGAGACGCGCTTGCCCATCCTCCCGATCGAAATGGACGGGCGTCGACCCTCGCAGGGTGGCAAGCTGGCGAAGCCCGGCGAGCACACCGACGAGGTGCTGCGCGATCTGGGCATGACGTCAGCAAGCATCGACGAGCTGCGCAAGCGGCGCGTCGTGGCGTGAACACCGAGGCACCCATGGCAAGCGAATCTTTGGACTTGATCGGCATCGAGGACGAACTGCAAGACGAGGAGCGTCTGGTGCGCGACTCGGTCGCACGCTTCGTCGACTCGGAAGTTCTGCCGATCATCGGTCGTCATTTCGCCGACCACACGTTCCCGCGCGAGGTCATTGCGTCGATGGCCCGACTCGGTCTGCTCGGCTCCTCGATCGACGGCTATGGTTGTGCGGGCCTGAATGCGGTGTGCTACGGGCTGATTTGCCGCGAGCTCGAGCGTGGCGACTCGGCAATGCGCAGCTTCGTGTCGGTGCAGAGTTCGCTCGTGATGTACCCGATCCACGCCTACGGCAGCGAGGAGCAGCGTAAGCGCTGGTTGCCCGCGCTCGCGAAAGCCGAGGCGATCGGTTGTTTCGGCTTGACCGAGGCGCATGGGGGTTCGGACCCGCTCAACATGAACACGACCGCGCGTCGTCGCGGGGGTGATTGGGTGATCAACGGCTCGAAAATGTGGATCACCAACGCGCCCTTGTCGGACGTCGCCGTGGTGTGGGCGCTGACCGAGGAGGGCGTGCGTGGTTTCCTGCTCGAAAAGGGCATGCCCGGTTTCTCGGTGCAGGAGATCGAGCGGAAGTTTTCCTTGCGTGCGTCGGCGACCGGTGCACTTTTCTTTGATGACGTAGTGGTTCCCGAGGCGAGCATGCTGCCGGGATCGACGGTCGGTCTCAAGGCGCCGTTGTCCTGTCTGACCCAAGCCCGCTTCGGTATTTCTTGGGGTGTGCTCGGCGCGGCGCAGGCCTGTTTGGACGAGGCGCTGCGGCACACCAAAGAGCGGGTGCTCTTCGGCCGGCCACTTGCCGCCACGCAGGCGGTGCAGATCCGACTCGCCGAGATGGCGCGCAAGATCGCGGTCGGGGAGTCGCTCGCCATGCACCTCGCACGACGCAAGGACAAAGGCATCCTGACGCCGGTGCAGGTGTCGCTCGCGAAGTGGAACAATTGTCGAAGCGCCATCGAGGTGGCGCGCGAGGCGCGCGATTTGCTGGGTGGCGCAGGCATCCTTGCCGAGTACGCGCCGATTCGCCACGCGCTCAATCTCGAGAGCGTGATCACCTACGAAGGCACCGAGACCGTTCATCAGTTGTCGCTCGGTCGCGCGTTGACCGGTCTCAACGCTTTCTAGCGCGAGGCCGTAGCCCGCCATGGATCTGCTGGTCGGGTTCATCGTCGCACTCGCCGTCGGGCTGCTGATCGGCATCGAACGCGAGCGTCGTAAACGCGACCCGTCGGTGGGCAGCGCAGGGGGGCTGCGTACGCACGTGATCGCGGCGCTTGCGGGCGCCATCGCGGTGCAGTTTCCGGGCGTCGCGGTACTGGTTGCCGGGGCCGTGTTCGTCGGCGCGTTGGTGGTCGTCGCGTATTGGCGCAGTCGCAGCGCCGACCCGGGTCTCACCAGCGAGATCACGCTGTTCACGACTTATCTGCTCGGCGCGATGGCGCCGCGGCTACCCGAGCTTGCAGCGGCGATCGGCGTCGTCATGGCCTTGCTGCTCGCGCTGCGCAGTGTCCTGCATGGACTCGTGAGCAAGGCTTTGAGTGATCGCGAAGTCCTCGATTTGCTGCTGCTCGCTGCGGCGGCACTCGTCATCTGGCCGCTGATGCCTGATCGCAGCATCGATCGCTACGGCGTCATCAATCCGCAAACTCTCTGGGAGCTCACGCTGCTGGTGTTAATGCTGAACGCGATCGGCTACGTCGCTTTGCGACGTTTCGGGCCGACTCGGGGACTGCCGCTTGCCGGATTCTTTGGTGGATTCGTCTCGAGTACCGCCACCATCGCCGCCATGGGTACACGCTGCCGTCACGATACGGCGATGCGTCAGCACGCGATCGGTGCCGCGCTGCTGTCCTCGGTGGCGACGCCGCTGCAATTGTTGGTGATGCTTGCGGCCATCGATCGCGATCTCGTGGTGCATTGGCTGCTGCCGTCCGTGTCGATGGCGCTCGTGGCCGCGGCGTCAGCGGGCTTTTGGCTGCGCGGCGCCGGTTCGCCGCAAGATCACGTGCGGCAGACGTTCGAGGGCCGCGCCTTTCAGCCCTTGCAGGCGATCGTGTTCAGCGTCACCGTCACTTCGCTGCTGTGGGCGGCGTCTTGGCTCGCTGCGCAATTCGGCAGTCGGGGTGCGGCATGGGGCGTGATGCTCGGTGGCTTCGCCGATGCCCACTCTGCCATTGCGAGTGCGGCCACCTTGGTGCGTGCGGCCGAGCTCGATGCCTCCACTGGCGCACTCGCCATTCTTGGCGCGCTCGCAAGCAATACTTTGATGAAACTGCTGCTGGCCTTCGCAACTGGCGGCCGACGCTACGCGGCAGCGCTCGCTGTGCCGCTGCTCGCGATGTGGCTGGTGGCGGCGGCTCTCTTGGTCAGCCCGTCATGGCCGACGGCAGTGCCATGAGTTGCGCGCCACGCGGGCGGCGCGGCACCTTGGTCTGAAAGCCGCCGGGTTTGACGACGAGCACGTCGCACTCGAGCGCATCGAGGACGGCCTCGGCGGTGTTGCCGATCAGCAGCCGCTTGAACCCGGAGCGCGACAGCGCGCCCATCACCACGATGCTCGCTTTGGCCTGCTTCGCGGACTGCGGGATGGCGTCGCGGGCCGAGCCCTCGACCACTGCGAGTTGATGCGACGGCAACGGCTGCCGGGCCACTTCGACCGCGAGGGCCTTGCGAGCGCGACGCAGCAGCGCCTCGGTTCGTGCCGTATCAACGATCACGGGTGTCGCGGTCCATGACGCGGTGACGAGCGTGGTCGGCGCGAGGCAGTGCACGATGCGCAATTTCCCTTTGAGGCTGGTGGTGATCTTGCCGCTCGCCTGCAACAGGGCGGTATCGAGGCGCGCGGGCTTGGCGTGCTCGTGAAAAGGATCGAGCGCCGTCATGACGAGGGGCCGATGGTAGGGCTTGGCGAGCTTCACGAGCAGCACCGGGCAGGGCGCCTGACGCAGCATTTCCCAATCGGTGTAGGCCAGCATCCAACCCGCACGATGGCGACCCGCATGACGCTCGGCGACGATGAGATCGGCCTGCATCCGTAAGGCGCGGCGGATCACGGCTTCGGCGGGCGGGTAGTCCCACTCGGCGGAGCAGCCGACCTCGATGTCGTGTTTGCGCAGCGTCTTGGCGATGGCCTGCAGACGCTTCAGCACCTTGCGCAGCCGTTCGGTTTCGTAGTCCTTGAGGCTTATGCGTCGCGCCTCGAGCGCATCGACCAGTACCGTGTCGGCAATGGCATGGAACAGTTCGAGCGTGGCGCCCTCGGCCCTGGCGAGTTGCGCCGCCTTGCGAACAGCCGGAAAACTGCGCGCATCGACATCCTTGATGGCGACCAGAATTCTTCTGAGCTTTTGCATGGGGGCTCCGCAGGCTGGGGCGGATATAGGTACAAGTCTTGCTGATCGATGTCGAGAGCGCATGCGTACGTTTGCGTATCATTGGCAGGCCAAGGGAAGTGATCGATAGGGGTTTGACGATGTCTGCACAACCGAACGTTCCGGTCGAAGTTGCGGGCGCTGCCGTTGCCGAGGTCTTCGCCGGATTCGAGGCTGACGAGGTCGTCCTCGATCTCGAAGAGCGACGCGCGCTGTCGAGCGACGTGTATTCACGTGGCGTGACCGCAGCGGTGGTGCTCCGACCGCGCAGCAAAGGTCGCTGCGCCCAAATGGTCGCCGCGGCCACCCGTGCCGGTTACGCCATCATCGGTCGCGGCGGCGGGCTTTCCTACACCGGAGGCTATCTGCCCGTGCACGAACGGACGGTGATCCTCGACACCTCGCGACTCGACCGTATTGTCGAGGTGAACGCCGAAGACATGTACATCACCGTCGAGGCGGGGGTGACCTGGAAGCGCATTTACGACACCCTTGCGCCGCTCGGTTTGCGCCTGCCATTCTTTGGGACGTTCTCGGGTGCGCAAGCGACGGTCGGCGGTGGCTTGTCCAACGGCGCGCTTTTTTTGGGCACGGCGCGTCATGGCACGGGTGCCGATCACGTTCTCGGTCTCGAGGTGGTGCTGGCCGATGGCAGCGTGCTCGCCACCGGGCAGTGCGCTTTCAAAAATGTCGACAAGCCTTTTTATCGGACCTGCGGTCCCGACCTCACCGGCTTGTTCACTCACGAGTCTGGCGCCTTCGGCATCAAGGTCGAGGCCAGCTTCAAACTCATGCGCATGCCGGCCTGCAGCGGTCACGCGTCGTTCGTCTTCGACAGCATGGAGTCCGCAGGCGCGGCTTTGTCGGCGGTAGCGCGTACCGGTGCCGCCGAAGAGGCCTACGTTTTCGATCCGGAGTCGACGCGCAAAAATTTGCGCTCCGAAGGTTTGATCGATGACGCGGGCACCTTGCTCAAAGTGGTGCGCAGCGAGACCGGCTGGCTCAAAGGGATCCTCGAGGGTGCCAAGGTCGTGGCGGCCGGCAGAACGTTTTTGCCAGAGCAGGCGTATTCTTTGCACCTGACCTGCGCCGCGCGCAGCGAGGCGGCGCTCGCGGCAGATCTGGCAGCTTGCCGCGACGCTTGCGCGGCCCATGGCGGTCGCGAAGTACCCAATTCCATCCCGAAGGCGATCCGAGCCAATTTGTTTCCGCCGCCCGATGGCGTGCTCGGGACCGAGGGCGAACGCTGGGCAGCACTGAACGCCAAGGTGGCGCACTCCGACGCCACGAAGATCATGGCAGCGAGTGCACGCGTCATCGATCCTTACCGCGAGCGCATGCGCGAACACGGCATCTGGATGACCCACCTGCTGATCGCGATCGGCACCACGGCCTTCAGTTTCGAGCCGGTGCTGCGTTGGCAGGACGAGTGGTTACCCATACATGGTCGGGCGCTTTCGCCCGCGGCACGCGCGCGCCTGACCGAGTCGGCGGCGAATCCGGCCGCGCGCGCACTGGTCGGCGAAATCAGGGAGAAGCTGGTACGGCTGTTTGCAGAGCTTGGCGCGGCGTCGAACCAGCTCGGTAAAACGTATCCCTATTTCGATTCGCTGCGACCGGAAGCTGCAAGGTTCGTCGGCGCTCTCAAAAGCACCATCGACCCCGCGGGGGCGATGAATCCCGGTGCCCTCGGCTTTCCGGTACCGCAACGAAATCGCTGAATCTTTCGCGCCGCGGTCCGACCCGATATCCTTCGCGGCCCCGTCGATCGAGTCCGTCATGACCCCCGAAGCGAACGTCCGTATCAGTGAGAGTTTGCGTAACGTGCGCTACGAGATCCGTGGCGGCCTTGCCCGGCGCGCGCTCGAGCTGTCGCGCAAGGGCTACGAGATCATCTCGCTTAACATCGGTAACCCCGCGCTGTTCGGGTTTCGTACCCCCGAGACCATGCGTCTTGCGATGATCGAGAACTTTCCCGAGAGCGAGGGCTACTGCCACCAAAAGGGCATCTTCCCGGCACGCGAAGCGGTCGTGATGCAGCAGCAGGGTCGGGGCGTGCAGGGCGTCTCCGCAGAAGAGGTTTTCATCGGCAATGGCGTCTCGGAGCTGATCGATCTCGCGCTGCGCGCGATGCTGAACGATGGCGATGAGGTCTTGGTGCCGAGTCCCGACTATCCGTTGTGGACGGCCGCGGTGAATCTCAACCGCGGTCGGGCGGTGCACTATCCCTGTCGTCCCGAAAACGAGTTCGTCCCCGACCCGGACGAGATCGCTGCGCTCGTCACGCCGCGGACCCGGGCGATCGTCGTCATCAATCCCAATAATCCGACTGGTGCCGTGTATCCGCGTGCGGTGCTCGAGCGCATCGTCGAGCTCGCCGAGCGACGCGGGCTCGTGTTGTTGTGCGACGAGATCTACGACCAGATCACCTACGACGGCGCCGAGTTCGTGCCGATGGCGACGCTCGTCGAAGATACGGTCTGCGTCACCATGTCGGGGCTTTCCAAGATTTACCGGGCCTGTGGCTATCGCGTCGGCTGGGCGGTGATCTCGGGCAAACTGCGGGCCGCACACGAGTTCATCAACGCGATGGAGCTCTTGGCCTCGTTGCGGCTGTGCAGCAACGTGCCGGGGCAGTGGGCGGTGCAGACGGCACTCGGTGGTTATCAAAGTATTCGCGAGCTGTGCGCGCCCGGCGGACGCTTGTACGAATCGCGTCGTGCCATCGTCGAGGCCACTCGCGACAACCCTGCGTTCACGGCGCGGGTGCCGCGGGGCGCGCTTTACGGTTTCATCGGCGTCAGCGACGAGATCCCCGGTTTTGACGATCAGGCGTTTGCGCTCGAACTGCTCGAACAAAAGCATGTGTTGGTGGCACCCGGGGTAAGTTTCAACGTGCCGTACACCAATCACTTCCGCATCACGAATCTGCCGGATGCCGCGACGTTGCGTACCGTGTTCGCACGCATGGGTGAATTGCTCGAAGAATATCGCGCTCGACCCGCTGGCAGTAATCTCAAAGCCGCCCGTCGACGCTGATCTCCAGGGGCGAGCCGCCTGGAAGCGCGGGCAGCACGCCCGTGATCCTCGGTATCACCCGCAGCGTCGCGGTGTAGGTGCCGGGCTCGGTCAAGCGGGCCTCGCCGGCGAGCTTCAACGGGCCGCCCCTATCTTTGATGCGCCCGACGACGCCGGACAATTCGGCATCGAAGTCACCGATCGCGGCGTCGTATCGCAGTAGTCGCGTGTCGCGCAACGAAACCGTACCGCGAAGCGCGGTGAGCTGACTGCGGCCGTCGAGCTCGATCAAGAGTCCGCGGCTCTCGAGACGTCCGGCGACTGCGGCGATCGGTCCGAGCGTGACGTCCGCCGGCAGGGCATCGCGCAAGGTCTGCAGCGGTAGTTGTACCGAGCTGAGGTACACGGCCACGCGACCGTCCAGCGTTGCGCGAAGTTCGCCCCTGACGCCGGCTGCACCCATCGAGTCCGACTCGCTACTCCGTGGTGTCCAGACGAAGCCGACGTTCGCCCGCAGCGGCTGCCACAGCGGTCGCTCGATCTGCCAGTGGAGGGTGCCCGATCGACTACCGCGGATCGACAAGCCTTCGCATCGGCCCGCCCAGACACTGCCGCCGAGTTCGCTGCAGCGCAGGTCGGGCGGCAGCAAGGGATCAAAGAAACGAGCGGGTAGCCAGACGACGAAGCCGACGAGGGCGCCGCTGACGACGAGCGTGACGATCAGTCCGCGACGACTCACGAGCGGCGCGGTGCGAGTTCCAGCGAAGCGTTCACCCGACCGGCGCCGGCCGCGTCGATGCGCAACCGGCGGATGTCCACTCTCGCGGCTTCCAGCGTCGCGACCAACTCGAGTAACGAGTCGAAGGGTACTCCCGGAAGTTGCAGCGTCGCCGATCCATCGGCGCCAGCGGCGAGCTCCGGTACGACTCCGGCGAGTTCGCCCGCCTGACGAGCGAGGGTGAGCAGAGGCAAATCGGCACCTCCGCCGAGACGCACGCCGCGCCGCAACTCGGCGAGTCGCAGCGGCAGGTCGGCCAATTGCGCGCGGCGATCGGCGAGCCGTTGCTCGGCGGCGCTCGCTTTTTCGTTGACGGTCACCCACCCACCGAGAATGAGTATCGCCGCAACGGCGACACTACCGAGGCGCAGCGTGCGCTGGTCGCTCTCGGGGAGTCGGGCGATCGCATCGCGCAGTGGCTGTAACGCGGCAGGTAAATTGAGTTCGCGCGATTTCACGGCGCGCGCTCCGCGTCCGCTCTGCTCAAGGTGAGCGCGACCCGTCCATCGTCCGTGGCCTCTTTGCGCACCGACCAGTCGGCACCGATCAAAGATTTTTCGATGCGGTCGGTAGCCGGCGAATCGCGGAATTCGACCCGTACGTTGCCGGCTTCGACGGCAACGAGTGCGAGGGACTCTGCGGGTGTGCCGGCGGCAGCGAGATCGGCGAGTGCAACGGTCATCGCCCGCCCGCCACTCCCACGCGCTGCGAGCAAGGCATTGGCGTCGCTCAGCGACTGAATCTCGGGCTGCGCCGACCTCACGGCGTCGAACAGGGCGCGCTCGAGCACGGCCGCTTCGGTGGCAGCGCGTTGCCAAACTACGACGCGTTCGGCGAGGTGCAGTAAAAACATCGCCGCCAACAGTGACGCAGCGATGCGCCAACGGCGGCTTCCGGCGGCGCTCGGCTTGCGTGCGACGAATTCGCCCTGCAACAAATCGACGGGTTTGGCGATCGCGAGCTGCGAGACCAACCACGGCAGGGGCGAGCTCGAGGCAGCGAGCCAACTGACACGCGAAAAGCCGGCACCAGCCCGTTCGACCGCCGCGCCATGTCGCGCACGATCGTCGGCCGTGGCATGAATCTGCAGACCCAAGTTCGCCGCCGGCGGGTCCGTCGGCAACAACGGCAGTGCGGCAGCGAGATCGTCGAGACGTGTGAGGAGGGCCTCGCCGCTCGGGCTGCGCAACAAAAGTTCGCCGGCGCGCATCCAACCGACGACGTCGCCCGGTTTCGCCGCGACGCAGGAATCTTCGAGATGCATCGCCGCGGGCTCCAAACCGCGACTGCGCAGGAGTTCGACCCAGGCGGCGAGGCGAGCACGCGACATCACGATGACGGGGACGTCGAGCCTGGCCTCGCTGGCCGCAGCACCGACGCCGGTCGCGACGCTGGGGCCGATCGCGAAGTGCTGCGACTCGAGATCACCCGCGAGCAATTCTTCGAGTGCGTAAGGCAGGCTCGCTCGCACTTTTGCCGCTGACATCTTCGGCAACCGTGCCCGGGTCTCGAGCGCTTCGGCCCCGGGGATCAGGGCGATGACGCGGACGCCCGGATGACGAGCGGCGAACTCCGCGAGCGTGCTCGTCGCCGCTTCGGCGACGACGCTGCCATCGGCGGCAACGACGAGCCCTTCGACGGGCGCGTCGGGAGCGAGTTCGGCGAGGCGAAGATATAGCGTCTGTGTCATCGACTGCGTCTGTTATGGCGTCGTGCGACGCAGCATCACTCTCAAGCGAGGTGGGCCGGGCGACGCCGTTTCATAGCGCAGCAGACTGTACAAGGAGAATCTCGCGGTGCCAACGAGACTCGTCGTCTGCAACTGAAAATAGCGACTGCGCTCACCGAGGCCAACGGCTCGATCCATCCTGTCGAAGGTCTCCGGGGTGGCGAGTGCAGCCTTGAACGCGTCGCGCCGTGGAAAACAGTCGCGTTCGCGATTGCGGGCGAGCGCGTCCTCGGCACCGAGCCACTGGCGCTCATCGGCGAGCGCATCGAGCAGGGCGGGTGTCGCCGTACAAAGATTGATCGACGCATCGCGGGGTAACGCCGCGACGTGCGGCGCGAGGCGTGCAAAACGCTGGACATCGAACCCTGGCAGCAGCAGCAGCTCCGAGATCGAGGTCACGGGACGATTCGGTGGTCGGTAACCCGGCCGCAAAGACGTGTAGACGTCATCTTCGGCGCCACCGCTGATGGGCAAGTCGTCGGCGTCTATCCAGTCGGCGAATTTCGGCGCCCACGCGGTCTCGAGCTGCAGCACGCGCAGCAAGCGCTCGAAAACTTCGAGGGCGACGGGATCGATGCGTCCGTCTTTGTCGACGAGACTATTCAGATTGAAGCGCCCCTGCAGATCGATCAGCTGGCCCTGCAGCACTCCAGCGTCTTCGACTTCGATCGGTCCTAGCGGATTGGCCCAGCGTTGCCCCGGGTGGATGGGCGCATTGCCGGTATCGAGATCCTCGCCCAGGATACGCGCGGCGAGCGCCTCCGCGCCGCCCGCAAGAAGCAGGGCGCGCTCCTGCCCCGAGGCGCCCTCGCTGCGCCGCAGCACGAGTCCCGTATCAAAGAATATCGCCGCGGCGATGGCGGTGGCGATCGCGACGACGATCAGAGCGGTCATCAAGGCCACACCCCGAGATCGATTCATCCCGCCACCTCGACGATGCGGCGAACGACACCCTGAGCTTCGCTCTCGAGCGTGAATTCGATCGCCCGCGGACGAATGCGCGGCGTTCCCGCGGCGCCGGCCTCGGGCGCTTGGATGGGCGGCCAGATGTCGGTCCACTCGCCGCGTGTGTCGAGAAAACGAAATCTCAGCGTGCGCACGCCACGCATCAGCACCCGGCGGGCAGCCTGAGCCCCCTGCGCGCGATCGAGCGCCGGCCAGGCAAGGCGGACCAGCATGCCGTTCTCGAGCACGTAGTCGATCCGTTGCAAGCCGCTACGGGCATGCGCAGAGGCGCCCGCGCGACCGCTGCGCGTAAACGCCAGGGGCGAAGACGTGCCGGGTGCCGCGAGCAGCGCGGGCGCAACGCTACGACCGAGTTCGTCGCGAATGGGTCGTGGATCGAGTTGCGAGAGGTCGTTGCCTAGCACGCGCACCGCGCGTTGCAATTCGCCGAGACTACGTTGCGATTCCAAAATTTGGGCGCGGTTCGCCGCCACCTGCGCGAGTCCCGCGTACCCGATCGCGAACATGACGGCCGAGACGAACAGCGCCACGAGCAGCTCGAGCAAGGTGAATCCCTGAGGGCGTTTCACGGCGGCGTCCTGACCGCGGTATCCCACAGTGCATCGGCTTCACCGCTCACCACCAAATCCTCACCGCGTCCGCCTCGCAAGGTGACGAGCCCATCGCCGGCGCCCTCGGCACGAACCTCGACGATGATGGCGACGACGCCGTCGATGGCGGTGCGCTCGACGCGCTGCCGCCACTGAAAGTTGCGCCCGCCCATGCTGGCCTTGCCTTCGCTGCTGCCGAGGGTCGGGAACTCTTTGGCAAGACGCGTTTCGACGATGCGGTTGGCGGCAACCCACTCGGCGAGGCTGCGCTCTCGCAGTCGGTTCGTGCCGTCGGCCGAGGACACGAGCGCGGACATGACTGCGGCCACACCGAGCGCGACGATCACCAGCGCAACCAGCACCTCGATCAGCGTGAAGCCATGCGCATCACGTGAGGGCGTGTTCATTGATCTATCCTCGGCGCGGCGGCCGGCTCGCGGCCCTGCAGCTCGCGCAGCTGCAGTTCCCCCGCGTCGTCGGGACCCAGCCGCCAAACGCGGGGCGGCGATCCTGCGGCCGCACGCAGCTCGAAGGCGGTGAATTCGCCCGAGGCATCGACACCGAAGTCGGGTACGGGCGCGAGATCACGCTCCGGCTCCCGGCGCAGCAGCACGCGTCGGCCCTCGACGTCGAGTTCGAGCTCGAGCGGAGTTGACCAATGCGCGACGCCCAATACCCGATCGGCGATCGGCAACCACCGGCCGGTGCCTGCGTCGAAAGCCATGAACTCGTAGCCGTCGGCGAGCAGACGCACGCCATAGTCGCGATTTTCGAGTTCGGCGCGATCGCGGGCGTCTAGCAGCAGCGACTGCAAACGTTCCAGATCGCGCGAGGAGCCGCTTTGCCCACCGATGAGACCGAGCGCGAGCAGTGCGCCTCCCGTGACGAGCGCGATGATCGTCACCACCACGAGGATTTCTATGAGGGTGAAACCCCGCGTCTTCAATTGCCGAGAGACCAGTTGCCGATGTTGTCCTCGTCGGTCTCGGGGCTGCCCTCCAGGCCATCGGGGCCGAGCGAGTAGAGATCGAACCCGGGCCCGCGCGTCCCCGGTTGTCGATAACGGTAGTCGCTGCCCCACGGGTCGCGCGAGAGCCGAGCCATGTAACCGCCGCTGCGCCAGTTGCGCAGCGCCGGGTCCTCGGGTTTTTGCACCAGCGCCGCGAGGCCCTGCGCCGTCGTCGGCAGGCGGGCGGTATCGAGTCGATACATCGCGAGCGCGGTTTCGATGGCTTGTAGATCGGCGCGCACCTTGGTGATGCGTGCCTCGTCCACGCGATCCATCACGCGCGGCACGATGAAGGCCGCGAGCAGCCCGATGATCACGACCACGACCATGATTTCGATCAGGGTGAATCCCCGCGACTTTTTGCGCACGCTGCATCCTCCGGCTATCGCAATCGATCATAACAAAGCGACATGACGGGCCCGGGTCGCTCGCCGGCGAAGGGGGGGGCGTCGCAGGCAACGTATAATGCTCGGCACTCAGGGGGAGCACTGATCGATGTCCACAGCCTTCGTCTTTCCGGGTCAAGGATCGCAATCGGTCGGCATGATGGCGGACCTCGCCGCCCACGACGCCGT
>Ga0129333_10001467_pt1 | contig 21419 bp, 15 predicted proteins | sample CPB6_08_DNA_FD_94474 | JGI IMG/M metagenome (GOLD analysis project Ga0129333, IMG submission 94474) | Freshwater to marine salinity gradient microbial communities from Chesapeake Bay, USA - CPBay_Sum_0.6_0.8_DNA | ecosystem: Environmental > Aquatic > Marine > Coastal | place: USA: Chesapeake... | reverse complement strand
GGTGCTAATTTCAAACTCAAAATCGTAAAGAAAGATGGGTATTGGAACTACGACAAGTCCGAATTTGGTTCTGTTGAACCACTACTGGATGATGACGATGCTCTGGAAGCCCTCTGGAAGAAAGAGTATTCCTTGACTGCTATCACTGCTCCCGACCAGTTCAAGTCCTATGAAGAACTTGAGCGTCGCATGAATATGGTTCTTGGTCTTAAGAACTCTTCTCCTGCTCGCTCCCGTGCAGTGGTTGAACAAGAAGATGATCTTGAAGAGTTTACTCAAACTCCTACAGTTCAAGATCGTGTAGTGGAAGAACTGGAACAGTCTTATGCTCGTTCTAAGTCTCCTTCACTTCCCCAAATCTCTCAAGATGATGATGAAGATGATGCAATGGCATATTTTTCTCGCCTTGCAAATGACTGATAAATAAAGACGTCTTAACTGACTAGCATCTTTAAGGTTGGAGGAGAGAAATCTCCTCCTTTCCAGTATAAATAATATCGCTATGTCTATTATTCCTATGAAGAATGGGGAATGGGATATATTGGATCAAGAACTTGTAGATGTTTGCCTGAAGAAGATGTAAAGTATTTCGGGTCTTTTATTGATAAAACATTTAAACCAACTCAAAAGTGATTATGTTAAAAGGTACTTGAAACTTAAGAATAAAGTCTAATGTTGTCTGCTCTTTTAAGATTTTCTGAAATATATTGAGTGGCACCTTCTTTATATGCCATTAAATTTTCCATATCATTAAGAATAACGTTTAAATATCTTGAATTTAAAACGTAAATATTTCTTTTATCATTTTCAAGGTTTTCTTCATATTCATAGTTAGTAACCGGTACTGTTATGTTTGTGGCATTTACTTGAGATTCTATAAAAGCATCATAATAATTTACTGAATAATTTGATGGGACTTGAAGACCTGCGGGCATAATTACTACACCTTGACTATTTTTAACTTCTACAGTCTCGTAGTGATGAACATCGTAAATTTTTGTATAGATTTCTTCTTCAGTTGTTAATCCAGATCCATATTTCTTTCTCAAATAAGTATCAAAAGATTGTTGAGTTAATGGCCACTCTGTTTGAATGTTTATGATATTATTTGAAAGAAGAACAATCCAGTCTAAAGTCGAATCATCATAAAGTTTAAAGGCAACATTATCTGGACGATCATCTCCTAAGATTTTATAATTTTCAAAAAAAGCAAGATTATTAAAAATATCAGGGCGAATTGTTCCTTTTTTAAATATATTTTTAACTTCAATATAATCCCCTATTTTGGCGTCAGGTAATCTACTTACATATTCAAAAGATGGAAGTTTTTTGAAATAAGGATTCGTCATTTTAGTAACCTATATTTGAAACTGGATCTTCTTTTTGATACTCATCATCAAATATTGGTTCAAGTTCTTGGAAGGTCATTGATATTACATATGAAATCATAGATCTATCCTGAATATCTGAACTCATATAAGTCATATATTGTCCTTCTGGAGTGTAATCTACATTAAAGGTAGTCAAAGCACACTCTTTAAATTTATTTAAGTATGGATGTTGTTGGTTTGAAGTTAGGTATGAAATAGCAAAAGTATGTGGAGTTTTGAGTAGTAATGTACTTTTACTTCTTTTCACAGACATTGCTTGTTTAAAAAAACGAATAATTTTCATAACTTCTTTCGCTTCTTTTGGTTCTCTTGGAGAGAGTTTGAAAGTAAATGAAAATGATCTAAGAGATGGACTATTGAAAAGAAGTTCTAAGTTATTATTGAATATTGTTCCTGTTGATCTCTGTTGAAGTTTTTCACTACCGACTGCTATGCCAGCAAGCAATCCACTAATACCTTTTGTAGTAGTTGGGTCGCTTAATTTTTCACTGAAATTGACATTTTTAATAGCACCCTCGGCACCTTCTCTACCACCTTTTATTGCTTCTGCAGCGATGGATCCAAATGCTGATTTAAGTTCTGATAGTGTATCTGATTGCCAGTCAACGCTATTGTTATCATTAATTCCGGCAGGTATTGGTAGTGTTATGGTTCCTAATATTTGTTTGCCAATTTTTGGAACCCCATCTTCTATTCTAACAAGTCTTAATACATCTCCCTGAGAATTTTGATTATTATATTCTAAAGATGGTATGTATTTTAGTATTGAAAATTTAATACAATCTTGATGTTCTAATTTTAAATTTAGTGGATATATTGCATTACCATATTCTTCTCTGGTTCCTTCTTTAAAAGTACCTTTTTCTTCATCAAAGGATTTTTTATCTGCATCACTTGCCGCAGGTGTTCCTGCAGTAGGATTTTGTCCACCTGGATTTGATGCACTATTTGGAGATATTAATTTATTAGCCTTTGCTTGTGCTTCCGCGTCAGTTTTACCTTCTGCTTTTACCCCTTGTATAGTTGCAGTCTTTGCTGCGTTTTTAATATTATTTATTCCTTCTGAACTTGATAATGCCTTGATTTCAGTTTCTGACAAGTTTGGCGAATTTTTATCGTCCTTCGAAAATTTATTTGTTTTAGGATCTAACGTCCCTAAACTTTGATATGTATTGAATGCACCTTTTTTATAAATTTGAATTACTCCAGTTTCTGCATTTACTACTGGGGAAAGAACGCCACCAATACCTTTTAATGCAAATGGATTTTTTCCTGGCTCTCCATAAGTTCCTGCCATCAAACACTCTCCATTCTTACAAGAGAAATAATCATCTCAATTTTTTGTAGAGTATGAGACATTTATGAAAGGGGGGTTTTTATTTATTTAGACGGAATTTTGCATAAGGTATAGAAAGCATTTCATCAAGTTCTTCGTATTTGATAGTATATAATTTTCCTGCAACTTCTTGCCAAGTATAATTTCTATATTTTTCCCAATGAAAATTAGCTCCCCTAAATCCCCAGTTGTAAATACCTGTACAAGCAATTAAAGGATGTTGGTCATATTCAATATTCGGTGTCTTAGGATTGTAAACAAAAGTGTAAAATTTTCCTACTTCTGGATACAATGCATCTTCTTTCAAAACATCCATTATAATTAACATTAGATCTTCTGGATCATTTGTGTATTCGCTAATAATTCTTTTTTTCAATTCTCTCATTCTTGGAGGTATGTTGAGATATTGTCCGAAACCTTCTGCCATTATCTGATACCTAGTTCTTGTTCGGTGATTACGCGGAACTTAATCATTCTATCATCACACCATTCTTGAATTGATTTCCATTTAGATTGATTAACTGCATATGTATTAATCTCGTTAATGTATGTTTTTGTTTTTTTATTTCCTTGGGTTGGGGGGATAGTTTGTTTTTTTGGTTTTATTTCAATAACATACTTTTGAATTTTTCCATTACTTTCCAATACTTCAATAATAAAATCGGGGAAATATCTACAAACTCTTTGCTTTACTGGATTATAATAAGGAATACAAAACTCCTCTGATCCATATTTTATGATGTTTGGCGATCTATCACACCATTGCATAAATTTAAGTTCCCACCCACTTCGGTATATTATGTTTTGGGGATCTCCGATATATTTTTCTGGATTTCTTGGATGGAAATATCCTTGATGATACTTTGAATCACGCGGCATTTTTCCAACCCTTATGTGATTTATTTCTCCCATTAACAACGTGTTGTAGACATCCAATACTTAAATTATTTTCTTTTGCAAATTTAGTGAGGTTTTTGATTTCTACAATTTCTCCTTTGGGAGAAATTAATTTATATTCTTTACTATTTTTATCGGATATTGCTTTCTTTGTGCTTTCTGAACAAGGTTTACCTTTGTTTGGACTTTCATTATTTTTAAACCATTCTTTTCTTTTGATCCTTTGTTTTTCTTTTGCATCTTCAGAATGAGTTTTACCCCACATTGGATTTAGTTCTCCAAATCTTTCACTTTTATGCATTTCATTTTTTTCTCCACAATTTGTCCTACTCATTCTAAAAGATTCATTTTTACAAAGTTCTAATGTTATTTGTCTTAATTTTTCTTTAGTTTCTTTTGAATGCTTCTTACCATAAAATGGATTGAACTCTCCTTCATATCCAGAATACCCTTCATATTCTTCGTATAAAATTTTTGGCGTAGAATCATTATTAAATACTTCGTTTAATTTTTTTGTATTGAATTTGATAATCTTTTTCATTATGAATTAAGCATTACATATTATTTATATTTACTCTTGATACTTTCTGCCATTATCCTTACTACATAATATATACGGTCAAAAAGTATTTATAAATGCCTACTCCAAGGTCAGTAGATTATATTAAATCAAAGTTACTTAATCCATCTTTAACTTCTCATTTTGAGGTTCAAATTCCGATTCCTCCTGGATTGGAAGGAAAAAAAGGTGCAAATTATTTAAATGCTAATGGGTTATCGAATTTTAAAGGTACCAAACAATCTATTTTGAATTTGATGTGTGCCGAAACCTCTCTTCCGGGATCCAATATTGGAACAATGGATATCACTGGTGATTATCACGGAGTAACACAAAGACACGCAAATAGAAGAATATATGATGATAGAATTGATATGACTTTTTATGTTGATGCGGAAAATTATTTACCAATAAGATATTTTGAAGTTTGGATGAAATATATTGTTGGAGAAAGTATAACAGAAAATAATCAAAGACCTGGATCTAAGTCACCAAACTATTTTTATAGACTAAATTATCCAATAAATTATATTGCCACTGGACTTAAAATTACAAAATTTGAAAGAACATATACTAAGACTTTGACTTATGAATTTATTGATGCATTTCCAATTTCAATTGCATCAATGCCTGTTTCTTATGATACTTCTTCTTTATTAAAATGCACCGTGTCTTTTTCTTATATTCGATACGTTTTGGATCCTACATCTAAGGAACCTCCACACGATGATGAGAAAGGAGAGTCTTCTAATACCACTACAGGAGATCCTTCAAGACCAGCAAATCAAGCGACATTTAATGATGCGCAATTTGGATATGGACCTGAGAATTTAAATTTATCTGGACTTGAAGGAACTGGTGCTTTAGGATCTAACCAATATAGTCAAAATCAAATTAATGCTGATTATTATAAATCTGCTGAAGCATTTGATGATAACACAACCAGACAAGAACCTCTCTGGTAACCATCTAAATAATCGTACCTGAAATTTTTCTATAGGACATTATGCCATTACCTAAGATTTCTACACCAACATATGAACTTGAATTGCCTTCAACTGAAAAGACAATTCGTTACAGACCTTTCTTGGTAAAGGAAGAAAAACTTTTAGTAATTGCTTTAGAGAGTGAAGATAATAAGCAAATTACTAATGCAATTAAGACTGTAATTAAAAATTGCATTTTAACAAAAGATATTAAAGTAGAAACACTACCAACTTTTGATATTGAATATTTGTTTTTAAATATTCGTGGCAAGTCTGTTGGAGAGGAGGTAGAAGTTAATATTATTTGTCCAGACGATAATGAAACGAATACTACTGTAAGTATTAATTTAGATAGTATTAAAGTTCAGAAAAACGAAGAACATACTAATAAAATCAAAGTAGATAATAGTATTATGATGGAGATGAAGTATCCATCACTTGAACAATTCATTAAAACAAATTTTGATTTTAAAAATGAAAATGCTATGGAGCAATCTTTTGATTTGATTGCATCTTGTATTGATAAAATTTATACTGAGGAAGAAGTTTGGTCTACTGCTGATGTAACTAAAAAGGAACTTACAGAGTTTCTTGATCAAATGAATTCATTTCAATTTAAAGAAATTGAAAAATTCTTTGAAACAATGCCTAAGTTATCTCATAAAGTGACTGTTAAAAATCCTAAAACTCAAAAAGAAAGCGAAGTCGTACTTGAAGGGTTAGCATCTTTTTTCGCATAGGAATGGTCCATATGGACCTTGAAAATTATTTTAGGTTGAATTTTGCATTGATGCAGTACCATAAATATTCATTATGGGAAATTGAAAGTATGATACCGTGGGAGAGAGACATTTATGTTGGTCTTCTCGAACAGCATCTTGAAGAGGAAAAACTCAAGCAACAACAGCAAAGTTCGCAACTATAAGGTACTATGGCGGTAGTAAATCGGCAGAGATTGATGGGCAGAACAACCACAGTTCAATCTGTTGCCCCTCAGCAACAACTTATAAATTCTCCTACCGATATTACTATCTTAAAGGATATATCTAAATCTCTTACAAATATTATTCAGTTATTGACCAATCAGAATAAACAAACAGTAAGAGATGCTGATCAAACGAGATTAAAACAAGAAAGAAGTAGAAGACAAGGAATAGAACTTGGATTAGAAAGTTCTTTTGTGGCAGTTAAAACAGTTGCACAGTCAGTTATTGCTCCAGTTAAAAGTATTCTAGATAAAATCATACAATATTTTGTTACAATATTTCTTGGTAGAGCACTTATTCTTTTGTTGAATTGGTTTGCCGACGAAAATAATCGAAGTAGGATTCGCTCTATAATGCGATTCTTAAGTGATTGGTGGCCGTCTCTTGTTGCTGGATATATTTTATTTGGAACTGGTTTTGGTAGAGTAGTACGAAAAGTCGCAGGAGTTGCGATAGGAGCAACATCAAGACTTGTTGTTATTGCTGCAAGACTTGCAAAGGCAATTGCAACTGGTAAAGGTCTTAAGGGAGCTGCTGCCGCATTTTCTGGTGGCGGAAGACTTGGTGGATTAAAGGGATTTGCTTTTCGGGGAGGACTTGCGGCTGCTGCGACTGTAGGAACCGGACTTGTAGTTAATGAAATGATAAGTGGTGGCGAGGCACCACAACTTGATGTCCCAGAAGCACCAGCAACTCCGGCAATGGGAGCATTTGGTGGTGGATTTGCAAATCTAAACGATTTGTTTTCTTCCTCAACTTCTGGAATTGGTTCTAAAATAAATCCTTTCACATCTTTCTTTGCGTCTGGTGGTCTTGCAAGTTTAATGCAGGGGATGAATGGAGTTGTTTCTGGACCCAAAGGAATTGATAAAGTTCCTGCTATGCTTACTGATGGTGAGTTTGTAATGTCTCGTGGAGCAGTTCAGAAGTTTGGTGTGAATACTCTTGAGGCAATGAATGCTGCAGGTGGAGGAACTAATAATCCACGTATAGTTCGACAAATGGTTTATGCCAATACTGGAGGACTAATAGGTGGAGATCCTTCTGAAGGTAGTTCGGTATACAAAGATCCAGTTCTTTCAGATACAAAGAGACTGTCAAATGATGATAGGATGAAAAGAACAAAAGAGCAGATGAAAGTTCAAAGAAGACTTGCTTCTGGTTCTGGTGTTCAAACTTCTGTTGGAACTGGTTATGGAACGACTTATGGAGGAAGACAATCAATTCTTGTTAAAAATGCCACAAGAAAGTTAGGTGCAGGTACTGGATATGATGCAATTACTGTACCAAAAATAAACGTTGGTGGAATGGAATATTTTGCTCAGCAGAAAGGAAAGGATATTGTATATTCATCAAATTTTGCGAAAGGTCTTTCTGGTCAAGTTGATAAGTATGGTGCAAGGAGTGGTGGATATTCTGGTCGTGGAGGTGGACTGATGAGTGGTATTTCTACTAAAGATAAAAAGAATCTTCCAAAAACAAAAATTATGATGGGACCTGATGGACCATTCGTTGGTTATTTGTCATTTAAAGGGGGAGAACCAACTTATCAGAGAGCAACTCAAAGAAATAAAGGTATGATGGAATCTTTGGCAGATTTTTTTGATCCTAAAGGTGTAAAAGGTAGGCAAGAAACACTAAACGCTAGAACGATGCGTTTAACTGCTATTGGTGATTTGGAGGATATGAGAAGACGTGGAATGAAAGAGGAAAATATTAAAAAGATGATGAATGAACGTTTAGGACCTAATGGTTATTCTAGAGCAATAAATGATACTGAGGCAAAACAAAATAGAGCGGCAATACTTAATAGAGAAACCACTAGATCTAAACCAGGAGAATCTGCTGCTGATGCTAGAACAAGGGGCAGTGCAATAGAAGATACCCGTAGGGGGGGTATTTTTGGACAGGCTTGGCGTACTGGTGTCAGGATGTTTGGTACAAATAAAGATATTGGAAGAGTTGATGCTGCTGATAAAGCATCTGATGACAGAGTAAAACAAAGAGTTGCTGCTTCTCAAGGAAAGTATTATTCTTCATCTGATGGCAAGTACTATGCAAATTTTGCTGCAGCAAATAAGGCAAGAATTGCTAGACAAAAACCAAAAGGAAAAACAATAACTCCACCACCTAAACCGGCACCAAAAGTAGTTTCCACTAAACCAAAAGTCTCTGGCGGTGGAATGGGTGGAGTAAGAGGTTCTGGTGCGAATCCATCAGTCCCACAATTCTCTTCATCCTATGGTTCAAACAGAAGAACTAAAAATGCATTGGGTATTAAACAATAATAACCAATGGCAAAAATAGAGTCTCCATTCACAACAAACTTTAAATTAATAAGGAAGCAGTTTATTGCGAAAGAGAAATTAATTAAGTCATCTCTACTTGTTCAGAAAAAAAGTAGTGAGGGCGCGAGAAGGAATGATGAAAGAGAAAGTAGAATTAATTATGAAAACACTTTAGAGAAGGTATTGGGTTTTCTTGGAAGACCAATAAAAAAACTAGGAAAAAAACTTGGTTTTTTAGATTCCTTAAAGAAATTTATTACAAATGTTTTGTTAGGGTTTATAGCAGTTCGTCTTTTGAAATATCTACCACAATTGATGAAAGTATTCATTCTCATTTTGAGAGTTAGTGATTTTATACTTGACATAAGTGGAAAGTTATTGAATGGTTTAATAACTTTTGTCGATAAAGGATATCAAGCGGCAGACCACGCTAGAAAAATGGTTAAGAGTATTGGTGGACAAAAAGCAATTGATTCTCTTGACGCAATGAACAACCAGGCTAATTCTTTATTAAATTCTATCATTATTGCTGGAATGTTGTTTAGTGATTTTGGTGGTATTGGTCTTGGTGGAGCGGCATCAAAAAAAGCAGTTGATGCTGGTACAGAAATTATTGAACAACAAATAAAACAACAGGTTGCTGACAAAGCAGTGCAAGAGTTTACGAAGCAAGGAGTAAGAACTGCAATTGGACCTTTAGGTGCTGCTGGGATTGTTCTTGGCGTTGGACTTCTTTCTTCGGCAATAGGTGAAGGTGCATTTCAAATTAAGAAGTTTGGAAAACAACTTCAAGGTTGGACTACTGGTAAGTTAATTGAAGCATCTCAGGATAAAAATCCAATTACTAGATTTTTAAAGAAAGGATTTTTTGGGTGGTTATCATCAACTCTTGGTCCAGCAATATGGTTATTAAATGGTACTGGAGTTTTATTTGATATTGTTGGTGCTCCATTCAGATATGGTGTTGAATTAATTCGTGCAGCAGTGATGAAATTAAATGATGATCGTGAAGGTCTTGATAAGCAGAATAAAAATCTTGGCAAGTTTGATGCAAGAGTTCGTGATGGTATTAGAGAACATTTTTCAATACTTGCTCCTTTGTTTAGTTTTGTGGGTATGAAAGGAGTTTCGCAGAAATTACAAACTCCTGGATCTTTTGGAAGTTTATATGGTGAAAAAGCAGCAAAGGATATAGGTTATTATCGTGGTGGATTAGTGATTAAAAAGTTTGCTGGTGGTGGATATACAAGAAGTGTTGGCGATGAAGATGAGGTCAAGATACCAAGAACATTTAAAAAAGACTTGTCAGTTATAAGTCCCGGATCTGCAGTTGGTGGTTCTGGAGTGATTCAAAAAGTCTTTCCACATTCTGATGATGATGGAGTAATGAATCAATATGGATACATAGATGATTCTTATCAATCTTTGGTGGGAGCAAATTATGTTGGTCCATTATTGGGATTAACTATACAGTCTATATTTGGAGATAAGGTTACTGATGCAGATTATGATATTGTGTCTGGAACATTATCTTCATTTTTATTATTTGGTGCTCAAGAACAAAATCCGCAGGTAGCAAATCAGATTTATTCTTCTTTGGGAACTGATGGATTAAAACCTTTTATTAAAGGTGAGATTTTGTCATCTCTTCGAAATACTTTCGGTCTTATTGAAAATCAACTTAGAAATCAGTTGGGATTGAAACTACCAGAAATTGTCAAAGAAAAAAATGATATGGATTGTGAATGTCCAGATGAATCTGGTGGCGGTGGAGAAGTTGTTGCTGGAGAAATTCCACCAGAAGGAAAGGCACTTTTAGATGCTATTGCTGGCGCAGAAGCTAGAGGATACAATATCAGATATGGTGGAGCAACCTTTGATAGTTATAAAGACCATCCAAGAATTGGAAGGCGAACACCTGATGGAAGAAGTAGTGATGCTGCTGGTAGATATCAGTTTCTTTCTACAACTTGGGATCCACTTGCTAAACAGTTGGGATTAAAAGATTTTTCTCCCGCAAACCAAGATAGAGCAGCGTGGCAACTTGCAGTTAATCGTTATGGTTATGGAGTTAATGGTATTATTAAAGATTTGAGAACTGATCCAATGAAGGTTGCCTATAAACTAAATGGAACTTGGCCTTCATTACCTGGAGGCAGTCAGCAAAATAACGCCACAAAAGGATTTCTTGGCAGATATAATGCTAATGTGGCAAAATATAGAGGTCAAGGAAGTCCATCAACAGCAAAAATTGCTCCAGATTCTCCTGCCGCTAATGTTTCTGATTGTGTCTGTGATCCAGAAATGCCGGATGGAACTTTACCACCACCAGTTCAACAACCAGCAGGAGGGCATATTGTAACTTCTGAAATGGGAATGAGGAAACTTGCTTTGTCACCAGGAATGCATATGGGGGTCGATATTTCTGGAAATGTTGGTGAGTACTTAAAAGCATTTACTTCTGGTGTGGTTGAAGATGTTGGAGAAGATCCTGGTGGATATGGGTATTATGTTAATTGGATTGATAGTTTTGGAATTGCTCACTTCTATGGTCATATGAATAAACCCGCATTTGTAAAACGAGGACAAAAAGTGACTGCAGGAACTGTTCTTGGTGTTCTTGGTAGCACTGGAAGATCAAGTGGACCTCACCTTCACTGGGAAGCGGCAACAAATCCAAGTGATACTGGTGGAGATAAATCTGCAGTTCTTTCTAGATTCAATCCATTGTCAAGATACAGTAAAGAATCTCCATTTACTGGTTCTCGCCAAAGTGGCGGACCAACGATATCTGGTGGAACTAAACTTCTACATAAAGGTGAGTATGTAATTGATAAAGATTCTGTTGATTTATTTGGTGGTATTTCATTTTTTACTTTGATTAATAATGTAGAAAATGAAAATCAGAGAGCACAAAAATCTTCTCAACTTATACAACATTTAAGCAAATATACCGGAAGAAAAATTGATCAAAGACCAGAAGTTATTTTTGAAGAATCAGAAAATACTATAATAATGTCTCCTCCAATTTATGTTTCAACTTTATCATCTTTTGGTGGAGGTGGAGAAGAGTCTCCTAATTGGGAACAAGATATGTGTTACACAAGAGGATAAGTAAATGGCATATATTCAACCCAAAAATTTAACAGTAAATCTGATAAAAAAGCAAGTTATTCGTGTAGAGAAACTTGTTGGAGAAAACAACAAGTTTAGGGATGTAGTTTTTAAAAAACAAAGATTATTTGACGAAAGAAAAAAATTTGAAGAGAAAGAAAGAAAAATAGAAGATCTTTCAGATGGTCAAGAAAAACAAGTTGGAAATAAATTTTCTGTCCCAAAACTTGGATTTTTGGATATTGTAAAGAATTTCCTATTTAAGGTCTTACTTGGTGCGTTCACAATTAAAATTTTACCCCATCTACCAAAACTAAAAGGGGTATTAATTGGCGCTCTAAAATTCAGTGAGTTTATAGTTGAGTTTGGTGGGTCTTTGTTAAATGCAATGGTCACCTTTATTGATAAGGTTTATAGGATTGTTGATTTCGGAAAACAACAAGCAAAATTATTGGGTGGCGATAGGGGTCTTGAAAATTATAATAGAACTTTAGACCTTGCAACTAAAGTAATGAACTCGATGTTCATTGCTGGTATGTTATTCAGTGATCTGGTTGAGAGTGATGCAAGAGGGTCTGTTGCGCAGCAAGCAGTTGAAACCGTAAGAGATAGAGTCGTTCAACAAGGAGCGCAAAGAGCATCTCAGCAAGGAGCTCTAAGAGTTGCTGGACAAGTTGGCGCTCGTGCTGCAGTAGGAATTGTTGGTGGGGTTGGACTTATATCTTCTGCTTTAGGCGAAGGAATGTTCCAACTTAGAAAATTTACGACAAAAATTGAAAAGGATGCATATACTGGATTAGCAGAAGCACAAAAAGATCCAAATCCTTTTATGAGATTTTTGAAGGTTGGATTTTACAATACGATAGCCATTCCCGGAATGAGGTTCTACAATTTTATTTCTAATGGAATCGGAACTTTACTTGATGTAATTGGTGCTCCCTTTAGATATGCAATTGAACTTATCAATTTTGGCATAATGTCTCTCACTGGAGATGCAAAAGGAATCAAAACTCAAAGAGAAAATTTAGGAAAATTAGATGCAAGAATAAGAGAGCAATTAAGGCAAATTGTTAACGTTTTGAGTTTTGGAACACTTGCAAAGAAACAAGGATCTTTTGGAAGTTTATTTGGCGATCAAGCAGTAAAGTCTATGGGATATGCTTCTGGAGGGCCTGTGACTCGTGGTGGAGTTTATACTGAGACTGTTACTAGAACTGTTGGAAAAAAGGTAAAAGCAAAGAGAGTTGTTGAAATCCCTACTACACCTTTGCAGCCAGGAATTGATGTTGGAGGAACTCAACCTTATAAAGATAGTAATTCTCCAAAAATACAAACATTTTATTCAAAACCAAATGATCCTGGTACAGTAAGTTCTTTTAAATATTTGGAAAAAACTTATGATATTGTTGGAACAACAAAGTTTTTACATCCAATACTTGAAATGGGCGTCAAAACTTTATTTGGCGATAAACCATCTGAAAGTGACTACAAGGCAGTTGGTGGTGGACTCAATAATTTTTTCAATAATCTTTTAGATACAACTAAAGTTCCCGGAACAGATAGTGTAATTAGTGATGAAACTGGTTCCCTTGATATTTCTAATTGGGTGACCAGGATTACGAAAGAGTCAATATCAAGTTCAATTGATTCTATTTTAAAAGATCTAATGAATCAATTAACTTTAAAGGTGAACAGTTCTGTGGGTAGCGCAGAAAAATCCCAGCAATCTTCTGGTAGTGGTTCCGGAACAGAAAATCCATTAGCACAGTTTGGTGGTACAGCGCAATTTGTAATCGGAGATAGTATTGCTCACGGATTTGCTGGAAGAACTGGATCTGGAACAGATTCTGATGATACTAAAGTTGGAAGAAATTCTGCAGCGGTTCTTTCCATTTTAAAAGCAAGAGGTGATGTCTTAAAAGGAGTATTGGTTGATCTATCTACAGGTATCGCAAATTCAACAGATGATTGGAGTTCTGTTGAAGCACAATTTTCTTATTTAAAATCGATCGGAGCAAGAGTTAGAATACTTGGAGTTGGTAATGACTTTAGTAAATCAAAAGGTGGGATTAATGAAAAACTTGCACAACTTGCCAGTAAGTATGGATTTTATTTCTATGGAGGTTATAAAGGTGGAAAGGATAAACTTCACGGAACGGATGAAGATTATGCGAACTTGAAAATAAAAAGAGATAAAGATATTTCAACGCCAGATAATGCTTCTTTTAATAACTTGGGAGATGGAAAGGGAAAGCAAATATATTTGCATTGGACTGCTGGTGGATACCAATCAGTTCCGCGAGGATCTTATCACACTATTATCACTGGTGATGGAAAAATACACAGGGTTATTCCATATGATCAAAGAGGTCAACATACCGAAAAAAGAAATAGTAACTCTGTAGGACTTAGTGTTGCTGCTATGGGGGGTAATCCAGAACCATGGTCAATACCAGTTAAAAGTATTCAATACCAAAAGATGGCAGAAGAATCTGCCAAAATAGCAAAGGCGTGGGGATGGAAACCTTCTGATGTCAATGTCAAAAATGTAATGACACATGCTGAAGCGGGATCAAATAAAGATGGAAGAAATATTACTGATAATTATGGACCTAGATTATGGGGAGGTACAGGAGAACGTTGGGATTTATTTCAATTATATAAGAAAGATTCGCCTGGATCTGGTGGAGATTCTATCCGAAATATGATTAAAGGTATGATGTTTACTGGTGGATATATTGATAGTACTGGATATTATATAACTCACCCAGGAGAATATGTTGTCGATGCAGATTCTGTAGAACTATTTGGAATTAAATTCTATGACCTTATTAATCAAGTTGAAACTATATCTCAAAGAAAAATGGCATCAGAAAATTTGATATCAATACTAAGTCAGTACACAGAAGATGGATATCCAGAAACTGAAGAAGACTATACATATTATGTTCCAGAAAGTTCTTCAGTAACTATTGTCCCACCAATGATTATGTCAATTTATAATGGTTCTAATGGATTTAGTGGTAGCGCGGAAGATCCATCTCAAGATGATCTTTTTATGTAGTAAATACTATTATAAAGATAAAAAGGTATGACAAATACACCAATCACTGTTGCGCAGTCTAGGGATTATGATATTTCTTCATGCATTATTACTTCCAATGACGGAAAAAATAAAAAAGATATATCAACTATCATTAGAGATTTATATTATTATGAGAGTATATTAAGTCCAAATATAAAAGTTGATTTAATTTATGGAGAAACTGGAAAAACTGTAGAGTTTGAAGGATCTTTAAAAAATTTAGTTGAGGGTATGCCACTAGTTGGAACAGAAAACACATCATTAAAACTAAAAGATCCAAATAATGTTGAAATTAAAATTGATTTGTATATTGATAATATCAGTCCATTAAAACAAGATACCCAAAAATCATTAGTTAGTTTAAATTTAGTTTCAAAAGAGGCAATTTTAAATTATAAAACAGTGTTAAATACTAGGTTTGATGGCAAAATATCCGATCATGTTAATAGAATTTTAACAGACAAAAATTATCTTGCCACTAAGAAAAAGTTAGACATTGAGGAAACTGAAAATAATTATAATTTTATAGGCAATAATCGTAGACCTTTTTATTCACTACTTTGGTTAGCTAGAAAATCAATACCAAAATTTTCAAAGGCAAAGGGAAATAGTGCTGGATTTTTCTTTTTCGAAACTTCCGAAGGATTTAAATTTAAATCAGTAGAAAATCTTTTGTCTGATGTTGAACCATCAGGCACAGTTAAGAACTATAAAAAATTTATTAGTAATCAAACTCCGGATGGCAGAGGTGCTAATATTCCTGCTGGATATGATGGAAAAATTTTAGAGTATAACATTGCCACTGCAACAGGAAATGTAGAATCTAAATTGGAAATTGGAACTTATTCGACGAGAACAATTTTATTTGATCCTTTCAATTGTTACTATGAAGTAGTTACTCCAAATACAAAAGCGGATCAAGGAAAACCCGGATCAGAAAATAATTTACAAAAAGCTGGAAAAGAACTGCCAAAATATAATAAAGAGTTTGATAAAAGAGAATCAAACAAAGATTTTTCCAGAACTCAATATATGCTAATTGATAAGGGCGCACTGCCTAGTGGAGATACTAATAAACAAATTGAAAAATCAAAAGATGAAAATTTTGACCCTAAAAATATTTTGAATCAATCTGTTATGAGATATAACCAGTTTTTTTCAACTCAAGTTATTATTACAGTTCCTGGTGATTTTAGTCTACACGCAGGAGATTTAATTTATGTAGAATCTCCTGAGTTATCAAATAAGGATGTTCAAGATCTGAATAAGCAATTTGGTGGATTTTATGTAATCTCTGAACTATGTCATTATATTAGTTTAGAAAATGGTGGATATACAAAACTTACATTGGTGAGAGATTCTCTTGGCAGAAAAGGACCAACGTATAATGCAATATAAATGTGTTAAATAGTAATAGTAATAGTGTTATGTTTCTTTCTTATGGATAGATCCCTTCAACAACACATTAATGATGATCGTGACGAATTAGATAATCCTAATATAAGTGGACAAAGGCGTCGTCATTTACAGGGTGAGCTTGGAGATTTGGAGCAATACCAAGCCAATCATCCAGATGATAATCGCGATCCAACATCACTAGAGTTATATTGTGACAGTCATCCAGATGCTCTTGAATGTAGAGTTTATGAATGAAATGATTTGGAATAAAACATATTCTCCAAAATATTTTATAAATGAGAATGGAGAGGTAAGAACATTTGATAGATGTGAATATATGCCTTATAGTACTCCAGAAGAAGCATATGATGAGGTTCAATTTATTTTAAACAAAATGATTAATAACTAATGGAAGGCGGAACTTTATTTAATTCAGGGTTTCTTGGCGCAAGTTTTAGTTGGTGGATCGGACAGATTGCCGCAGATTCAACTTGGCGAGATAATATATTACCGGGAAAATTTGAGAGTAAAGATCAAGTTTCTGGGTGGGGTAGAAGATATAAGGTTAGAATTATAGGTCTTCACGATCAAGGAGAAACTGAAGTACCTTCAGATCAACTTCCTTGGGCACAGGTAATGTATCCTGTGACTGGTGGTGGCGGTCAAGCAAATGCAGGAGCAACAGCAAACCTTCGCCAAGGAATGTTTGTTTTTGGATTCTTTCTTGATGGGCAAGAGCAACAAGTTCCCGTTATTATGGGAGTTCTTGGAAATAATGCTCAAACACAACTCTCAACAAAGATAGGTGATAATCGAGTTACTAATACTCAACCCGGAAGCCTTGCAACAAGTGGACACGCAACTCCTGTTGATGGAAATAAAGATCCAAACATAAAAGTTCCTGATGAGGGACTTGTAATCAATAAACCAAAATCTAAAGAACAATCTGAAGAATGTGCTCCTGTTCCACCTGGAATTTCTGTAAATGAATTTGGATTGAGATCTGATAAACCATTAACAAAACTACAATTTAGAGATCAGCAAAGTGCTCTTGCAGAAGCTGACGCTAGAGGTTTAACCGGAACTGAAAGAAGTAATTTTGTTCAAAAAGCAGTTTCTGCCGGTATTAAAGCACGATGTGAAGAAGCAAACTCTCCAACATCTCCCTCACAACCTGGAGCAACTAGAGAAAATGTTGATGCAGTTCACGAACAGTCAAAGGCAGATATTGTAAGAAATGATTATTACCAAAGAAAAACTGTTTTATTGTCTCCTTGTGATACCGTTAAGTCTGCACTCAAAGCAATTCAAACTGAACTTGAAAATTTAACTAAAGATATTGATAAAGTCTTAAACGCTGTTGAAAGTTATGTTGATGCAGTTTCAAATAAAATTAGAGATATTCAAGCACTAATTTCTGATTTTGCTTGTATAATTGCAAAATATATGAAGATAGTCTTCAATAAGATTATGGAATATATTTTGAAGCAAATAAATAAAGGTCTCGCTCCTACAATAGAGCAGATTCCTCCTAACATGAGAAGTAGATATTTTGATATTAAAACAAAGATTACTGAATTGATTGCTGGTTTATACAGTAAAATCACAAATAATTTATGTGCTTTAATTCAAAGTCTCTTAGACAAGGCACTTAAAAGACAATTACCGCCAGAGAAAAGAAGACCAGATAAAACTATAATTTTACAAACTCCAATTACTCCTATTTGTTCTGTTGAGCAACTTACTGGAGACTTAATTGCATTAAATATGAATGTAATGACCACTGAAGTGAATGGAATTCTTGATAATGTAAATAAATTTCTAAACGATGTTCTCAATGAACTTGGAATTGTAACTGGCACAATTGGAAATATAAAAGATTTGATCGGTGGTATTAACGGAAGTATTACTTCAGCATTGAGTTTTGAAAATATAAAACTGAATGTATTTGGATTTGAACTAAAACCAAATTGCCCAGCATCTGACTACTACACCTTGCAGAATGGGTCTGGTGCTGCGGAAGAACCACAATTGCCAAGACCTGCGCAAGTTGATAAGGCATCTCAAGGAACTCCAACAGCACCTCAAGTCGTCGAAAAACCATTTGCCCAACCGGGACAAAATCAACCTGATCTTTATATTAATCCAAAAACAGGTCAACCACGATTGGGAGCACCTGGGAGTTCTATAGGTGGGATACAATTTTGATTAAAGTGGAATAAATATCAATAACGAAAAGGAGATATGTCTTTTAATTTATTTTCTGCACCTACTAAAGATGATATCAAAGTTGGATACGTTGACCCAACTTTGGGGTATGTTGATGGCGTTTCTATATGTGAAGCGAATGATTATGCAAAGAATAATCCAGGAACAACTTTTGTTTTTAGGGATGGAGATAATAACATTCGTTATTTGAGTATTAATGAGGTCAATCGTCTTACGCCAAATGACTTAGTTGTATCCGAAGGAGAGTGTGCAGGCATTCAAGAATATCGAGAGTGTGGTCCACCAAGAATTCAATTTTTTGGTGGTGATGGAGTTGGTGCAGCTGGAAATCCTATCATTGGAAGAGATGGATCCTTACTTGCAGTCGATATTATTACTGGTGGTTATGGTTATCAATATTCACCAATTGTAGCGGCAAGAGATGATTGTCAGATTGGTAATGGTGCTGTTTTAACTGCTGTTCTTGGAGAAACTGCAGATGAAGTAGAAGTCTTTGAGGGAGAAGAAGACTTTGAAGAATATGAACTCTGCGAAGATACTGATATTGGATATGGAAAAAGATATGGTCCCGATGGAGAAGAACTTGGTCCTTGGGAGCCTCAAACTTATACTAGGATTGGTGCTGATCCTATTCAAAGGGAAATTGAAATTTTCCAAAGAGCACTTAAGAAACCTTTTTGGACAACAAGAACTTCTCAACCAGATAGAGTTTACACTATTGAAAAATCTTATGCAACACAGGATGCTAAATTTGTAACTCGTCCCGAATGGGGAGAGTTTATGAATCAATATGCAGTTTCTCCTGTTAAACCTTCTGATTTGGTTGGAAGTGATGAAGCAGGAAGAATTTTTTCAATGGAGTGGGAGTTAAATTTTCCTATCAGTGGAGAGTATATTTTCAGAGGCGTAGGCGATGATACTGCACAGGTTTTTGTTGATGGTAATTTAGTTGGTGATTTGAAATCATTTAATGATAATCCATCTGCTTTACAGAAAACAATTTCTGAAGGAAATCACATTGTAAAAATTGATCTTTTAAATATTCTACAGAAACCAACTACTGCACCCACAACTACAACTACAACCACTAGTGCAACTTCAAATTTAAAAGCAAAGTTTATTAAACAAGGAGCAAGTTTTTATCTAGAAGTTGAAGGAACTGGATCAGGTGAAATAAATTTTGTTATGGATGTTGATGATAATCCTAATTTTGCTGGACTTGCGGCAAGAGAGGTTATTATTCCATCTGATGGTGGTAAGGTTATATTTAAAAGGAAAGGACTAACTGGAACTGGTGCGTTTAAGGGCAATTCTTTATTTGACGCTACTATTCCAGAAAAAGAAACCATAAAGGAAAAAGGTAAGTTTACTGCCGGTAAAAAATATGGACCAATACAAATTGTTGGTGCTGGCGTTGGCGCAAGAGGACCAATTATAAACAATTCAAACCGTCTTGGTATTCGTGATGCTGATGGGGATGATGAAAACATTAAGATTACTATTGCTAGTATAAAGGGTGAAACAACATCAACGTCAACTACCACGTCAACTGCAGCAATTTCTGGTGCAACGAGGAAAAAAACAGAAGTAACTTTTAAGATAAGTGAGGCGGGATCTGATAGCAGTTCGATTGAAATAGTTGATTTATTGACTGCAAGTAAAGATGATGAAATAACTAGAAAACTTGAAGTTGGAAAAGTATATCAAGTTATAGCAAAACCAAATGATAGAAAGTTGAGAGTTGATGGAAAAGTTCTTCGACTAGAAGATAGCACTGATAATGATTTTAATGATTTGGTTATTAAGGCAACTAATGGAAAATTTTTCGATGTTAATCGAAATAGATGTAAATTTGTATTAAAAAATTCAGCAGAAGACATAGAAGTTATTTCTTCAAAATCTTGGAATCAAAATCCAATGGGAGTTTCGATGACTATTGATGCTCCACTTCCACCAGTTCCTCAAGAACAACCACCAGAACAAATTGGAAGATGTCCACCCAATCCTATTTGGACTACAAGATTTCCTGGATCAAGTCAGAAGTGGTATCCAGTAAGGTTCTCTGGATCTAAGACTATTTTTCAAGAAACAATTTCTACTTCTACGCCTGAACCAGTGTCAGAAACTCAAGAAGTTAAATTTGCCGTCTTTGGTGAAGGGAGAGAATCAAGATATCTTTCTCTTACATTCACTGCAGTTGATGGTCAACACACATTTAAACTTGATGGAGCAGACAAAAGTGGCACCACGCGAGTAGATAAAATTAGCATTAGAAAAAATGTTAATTATGTCATTTCAGTAAACCAATCGACAAATAAAAAAGTCGAACAAGGTCTTATAAAAGAAGGCACAAAAAGAAAGGAAGGTGGAATAGGAGATTCTAATAGAATATTTGCAGATGCTATTGGATCTACTAATGATAATGATGATATTCAAGTTAAAGCAAATATAGGTAAATTTATTAGTTCAAACAAAGGAAAAATAGGAGGTAGGACTACTTTTGACTTAACTTATAGACTTGAATCTTCTCCAAGTGGATCCAAAGATACTGTAGAAACTTCTACAAAAGTTTTTGAAAGTCCCGGATGGAGTAGGTTTATGAATAGATATGCAATATCACCCGTTCTTCCATTAGACACTCCGGGTAGTGATGCATCCGGAACTACCTTCTCCAATAGTTGGCAAATTAATCTTCCTTATTCTGGATTTTATGGAGTAAAGGGAACTAAAGATGATAATGGTAGAATTTTAATTGACGGTAAAGAAATTTCTTCATTGGATGGATTTAATGTAAATAATCCAAAACTTACAAAAGTTTATCTTGAAAAGGGAAGACATACTATAACTACAGAAGTTTTTAATGTAGTGAACGAAAATCAAAGTGTTATTGATACTAAAATTTTTAGCACTCAAGATTGGAGATCTCCTTCGGTTTCACCATCTTCGATACCTTCAAATTTAAAAGCAAAGTTTATTAAACAAGGAGCAAGTTTTTATCTAGAAGTTGAAGGAACTGGATCAGGTGAAATAAATTTTGTTATGGATGTTGACGATAGACCTTTTATTGCAGGACTTGCTGCAAAGGAAGTTATTATTCCGTCCGATGGTGGTAAGGTTATATTTAAAAGGAAGGGTAGAACTGGAACTGGT
>Ga0129333_10001466_pt1 | contig 21420 bp, 16 predicted proteins | sample CPB6_08_DNA_FD_94474 | JGI IMG/M metagenome (GOLD analysis project Ga0129333, IMG submission 94474) | Freshwater to marine salinity gradient microbial communities from Chesapeake Bay, USA - CPBay_Sum_0.6_0.8_DNA | ecosystem: Environmental > Aquatic > Marine > Coastal | place: USA: Chesapeake... | reverse complement strand
GCGTATTGTTAAATCGCAAACAGATAATATTATAAAATCGCAAATAAATATATTATAAAATCTCCTTTTATTGTATAAAATAACAATCAGTTTTATTTTTTATAACAAATTTTCGCGTATTGTTAAATCGCAAACAGATAATATTATAAAAAATTACATAAATAAATTATAAAATCTCCTTTTATTGTATAAAATAACAATCAGTTTTATTTTTTATAACAAATTTTCGCGTATTGTTAAATCGCAAACAGATAATATCATAAAATCGCGAACAAATATATTATAAAATCTCCTTTTACTGTATAAAATAACAATCAGTTTTATTTTTTATAACAAATTTTCGCGTATTGTAAAAACGCTCACATAAAATTTTTATGAAAAATTATTTTTTTTTATATCCTTTCTCTTCTTTACTTTTTATCAACTTCAATATTTTTGTAATATTCTCCTCTTTTTCAACAGTTTTTCCTTTACTTCCGATTCTTCCATAAGTAATTTTATAATATCCATCTCTATAAGAAATCTTCCAAAATTTATTACTTACATCATTTTTTAACTCATAATATTTTGTAATTAGACTCCATTATTATATATATTATATATTTTTCATAAAAATTTTACAAAATATAAAATATATTTTATAAACGCATAAAATTTTTATGAAAAATATTTTTATTTAAGAAACCGCAATTGGAATAAATCCTTTATTCGTAAATAATCCTAATGGACACCAAAGTGGATTTTTATTTGGAAAATATACATTTGAAAAAAATCCTAAGTATCCAATTAGCGCAGAAAAACTGCCATGTGATAATATAATATTTTTACAAGTGCTCGCAAATTGAATTGTTTTTATCGGGTCTTCTTTGAAAAATATAATATTTGGATATAATGTTTTTAGTTTTATGATTATATTATCATTAAAATTATCAGTTCCAATATATATATTATTATATTGTAATAATTTGATACAATGAATATAATAATCTATTCCTACATTCCATCTCTTTGTATCATTTAATCGAATATGTAAAAATACATCATTATTATTATTATAACGGTCCTTATAAGGATTTTTATCTATTATATTTTTCATTTGTTCCTTTAAATGTTTTTGTAAAATATTTGTTATTTCTTCTGTTTGAAAATAATCATTCATCATATTTAAGTTATAATCTACTTTAAGATTCTCATTAAGATGTTTTATATAATTTGTATTTGTTATTTTGTTAGTTTTCTCATATTTTTTATTACCTACATGTAAATTTATTCCTAAATTATTATTTATATCTTCATAATTAGAATATTCTACATATAAATCGTATTTTTTAGCAAGTAAGCTCAACGATAAATTTCGAATTATTTGATTACATAATCTTCCATTTTTAGTAGTTGTTTTAGACATATTTTATCAAATATTATTTTTATAAATTTATGATTTTATATTTTATAAACGCATAAAATTTTTATGAAAAATATTTTTCATAAAATAAAATTATTATTTTCTACACTTGAATACAAATTCATCTACTTTTTTCAACTTATATTTTTTAACGAACGACTCCAAATCAAATTGGTTTCGTTGTGCAATTGGTTTATCCAATTTGATTCGATTTGATTGTTTATACAACTGTATGTAATATCGATGTGGGCCGGAATCCATCGGAGGATTTGGCGATTTATATCTCCAAATAATTTCATCATTATTTATTATCATATTATGTAGCATGTATTTCTCGGTCGGATTGCTTGGATAATGCGCGTCCGGATCTACAATTAGTAGTGTCAATAAATTATTTTTATATTTCTCTTTATCTTTTTCAGATACAACAATTTTTGGTTTTCTATTTATCTGTAATGTTGTATAAATATTATTTTTTTCTAATAAAATATTATTTATTTTTACTTTCATTAAATTATAATTCTAAAATTATTTTTCTAATCCGGAATCAATTCATATTTTTAATTACAGCTATTTTCAAAAAAGTATAGTTTTTTTTGAAAACAGCTATAAATATGCTAGTATTGAAATATTGTTCTTTTTACGCAAAACAACAATTTGTTTATCTTCCATTCTCTCAACAACCTAAAATAACCTGATACTTTTTACAATGTAAAAAAATCATAAAATATAATATAACAGTCGTTATTTATTACTTCAAAACAATTTAAGAAATATTCTACAATAATGAGACCATACACCATTACTAAATAAATTTTGTTTCTTTCTTCAATTGTCAAAATAAACAGTTGTTTTGTCTAAATATTTTTTAAACATTTTCATATTATTTACTGCTAATATCAGAACTATTTATACCTGATAATATTTTATTAGATGTAAAATTTTCATTTTTTGAAAATTTACAAATTGGACTTGATGTAATATTACTATGCGATTCTTTATTGCTTCCAATATAACCTATACTAATTTTTCTAACGCATATATTACCAAAACCACACACAGGAACAATTTTTTTCATTATATCTTCTGATTTTTTTAACTTATTTCCAGTTGTTATAGTATTTGAATATTTCGAACCTTGAAGTAAGTCTAATGATTTATTATAATTTTTATTATATTTACTAATTATTTCTTTGTTTGTATTTTGAGATGTATTATATTCAACATTAACACTTATACAATAATTAAAATATTTTTTAAAATAATCATCATAATCAGTAATAGTTATATTTTTATCTTTTTCTTGTAATTTGTTATTCAATTGTTCAATTGTCATTCTGTCTTTAACAAATGCTTGTATTATATGACTATGACATACTACAACTATATGAATTTCTTTATTAGGATTATTAGAATTATTAGACTTATTACATTTATTTAATAACTTAAAATTCTCAACATACCATAATATAAATTTATCTAAATCAGATTCATAATATATTGGAGGATATAAGGCAGAACCATCACCAGAATATCTTGGGCAATTTTTTGAATTTTGTCTATTTATTTTCTGTGAATTTGCGGAGTTTGATTGCGGTTGAGTTAGAGGGTTTTGTTGCGATTGATTACCTGTGGAGTTTGATTGCGGTTGAGTTAGAGGGTTTTGTTGCGATTGATTACTTGCGGAGTTTGATTGCGGTTGCTGTGATTTTTGTATTAATTTATTAGCATATTCTTTAAAAAAATTAAATCTCCACACATTTTCATTATATAAAACAGGTAAATTTGATGGAGATTTCATATCTTCTTTTAAATAAGGACCTACCACAAATTTTTCGATTGTATCTTCTCCAAATAAAACATAAGCAGTGTCCCATGTTCGTTGTAAGCAACTACAAAAATAATTTGATATTAATTTATTAGTCATGTACTTTTCATACTCTGGTTTGCTATCATTACAATCTAAAATTCCCTTATTTGAAATAAATGGTTCAATTTCACTTCCAGAAATTATTTTTTTTTTATATTTATTAAAAAAACCAGTTGTTCTTTGTTGTTCATTTGAACAAGATTCCGCATGACGAATAAAATGAAAAACAAATTTTGAATGAATTGGACAACTTTTATTTTTTTTATTTATATTCTGCGTATTTTTATTATTTATATGCGTTTTTAACTGAACAATCGGTTTTCCTTTTTTTGTAATCGGAGCAGAATTTGTCCAACTTACCGGTTTTATGTTATTTAAATTATTTATTTGAGGCATAGTATGATGAATTTGTCGCGTTTGCTGTTGTTGCGGTTGTTGCTGCTGTTGCTGCTGTTGCTGCTGTTGCTGCTGTTGCTGCTGTTGCTGCTGTTGCTGCTGTTGCTGCTGTTCATCTGGACTACTTGACGAAAACATCTTTTTAATTGTATTTCCCATAATGTATAAAAGTTATAAGATAATATTTATGAACTAAAATATACATTATATATTTTAGTTTTACCGGCGATAGGTTTCGATCCTATGACCTCGGAGTTATGAGCCCCGCGCGCTTCCGCTGCGCCACGCCGGTTTCAACTTATAGTGAGAAAAAAATTTTGGAAAATAAACGCACTAAATATTTAAATAAAAATTGATGGTAAAAATGAACAAAAATTTTAGAAATTAGCGAGATAAAATGGAAAATCTAAATTTAGTTAACCCGTTGTATTGTTCGAAAAAATCAACAAATAACTCCGATACTGATGAAAGTAACCATATAGTCTATGTCAAAACGCATGGTTGCAACTCAATTCTTCTTCATCATAGTTCTCCAAATAATGCCAAAATTGTTGAGTCTGATGTTTCTGTGCTGCGAGCAGGGGCGCGGGGAGGTGGGGATGATTTCGGGCACGATGATTCAATGCACCAGCCTTCAAAATCTTTTCCTTCAACTTCTTTTGAAAAAGGGTCCGATGGTATTGCCGTGGCGCATGGATTGGGCAACGGAACTGGCGATTTCACTCGAGTTGCAGCCCCTCACTGCTGTGAGCCTGATTGGTCTTTGGTGCCGCTTCCTCGTGGTTGCGTGCCATGCGCCACCAGATTGACGTTGCAGCAGGAATTTCAGGAAGCAAGTGGGCAGCAATTGGGTGATTATGGTGTTGACCATCCGTTGCGACGGGAGTTCAACGAGAATCTAGAGGGGAATTGGTCTGAATTGCAGGCGATTTTTGATGAGAGCTCAAAAGGTGATTTCTCGTCAGCAACCATTGGTAACGATTACTACAAACTGTCTATGGCGCCTGTGCTTCAAGCAGGTCAAGATCTTGCCAAAGGAAGTGTTGTGGTCACATTCGCGGCGGAAATTCGAGATGAGGCGCTGGCTGAAAGGTTGCTCAAAAACGTTGGCGGCATTAAGAATGATGTAATTCAAGCGCTGGATGCTCTGAAGTGCCGAAGTTTCAACCACGATGTTGTGCTTGCGTCCGTTCAAGGCAAACCGGTTGAGTCTTTTTGGCGACAGAACATTGATCGCATTTGTGGTCCGAGTCAGTCTCCAGACACATTAATTCGAGCGCAGCGATCAGCCGGAAGCTCGGCAACAGATTTTTACGAAGATACTCTCATTTACAATCGTCCGCTGCGTCCTGACGACGTAGCTGATGGTCAAGTGGCAATTTGCGTGTATGTGGGCGGGGACTCGAAAAGCAGCCCGAAGTCGGCGTCCTCTGAATTCCGATCTGAAAAGCTTCACATTGAGGCCACTGGCGTTTGGAATAAGGTTACTTTCTTGGAAACACCGATGATGCAAACAGTGTACCAAGTGGCTCTGATGCACCATCTCAGAAAGCGCGGGGTGACTGTTGGCAGATGGTTGTACGAATCACTGTTCAGGTGTCATCTGTCTATCAATTTGGCCAAGACGTCCTGCCCATCCATGAAAGGAGCGCTATTTGCTGGTCGTCGCACTGGCCATCACGTCTTCACGCTGCTGCAGTCGTGGTACGCCAGCAGATTCTACCCAAACTGCATCGGAACATCGTCGATGGACGCGTGGTATACGCTGTCAAGGAAGCTTTCTCTGCCGAAAATTGTGCCACCAGTGGGTACACACGCGCACGAGCTGTCCATGGTGTTCATGACTTTGTTCCCTGAAATCGATCATAATGAGGAGCGCATTCCGTTTTCACAAGCGCTAGCTCATTGCATGTATTACCAACTGGTGCATCAAGGTTACCCAACCCCGATGCCGATGTTACCGGACACATTGGGCACAACAGCATTTCTCAAAGCGGCGGAAGCGTGCAAAGTTTTCCCGATGCTGAATGGTGAGCTGCAAACTGGATGCGCAAAAGTTTCTTTGCTGAGCTTAATCAACTCGGCTCGACAGGACTCTGGACAGCTCGATGCCTTCAAAAGCGCCCTCGCTATGTACCCCTTCAAAGGAAGCATGATGGCGTCTGAAATCGATACAAAGGAGGATCTTGTTGAGGCAGCAAGACAAGGCTATGCCACTTTTGGTGCCGGAGGCTTCATGGGCGACAGCGAGAAAGTGTGGGAAGTGAATGCTGACCGGTTTTCAGCCAGCATGGCGGTCAAAGCTATCCGAGTCTTCGTGGATGGCGTGAGAACAGCTGTGCAGCCCGTGAAACTAGGCGACAGTGCGAACACATCCAAAGTGACTTGCGATGCGGCACTTCCACTGCAAGAGTACGTAAGAATTGTGGAGGAAGCGAAAGCTATGAAGGATGCGGCAATCAAACAGCCGCACGCGCAGTGCACGATGGACATCGATGAGCGTTTTGGCTGTACGACCGTTCAAACGCCCACCTCTCCTACCAACCGTAAGAGGTCTGTCGAGGCATTTAATTAAAATTTTAATAAATACAGCGATTTTTTGAAAATCGCTGTATTTATTAAAATTTCAAAATTTATAATTAAAAATATTTTTTCTGATAAACATAATCTATCAGAAATTACGACCTCTACAGGGCTCGAACCTGCGACCTATCGGTTAACAGCCGATCGCTCTAACCAACTGAGCTAAGAAGTCAAGTCTAATCTTTTTGTAATTTCCGGAAACATAAGTTCCCAAAAATAAATATATTTTTGGGAAAATAAAACAATTACACAATCAGCGCGCCCCCACACACCTTCTTCTAAGAATAAAAAAACAAAAATTAAACGCACCCACCCTTTTTTCTGATTCTTCGAATAATAACATTCAAACTTTTTATAAAAAGCTCTTATATCGCCCCCAAACCATCCCCCGCCCTCTGGAATATTTATCATATCCCTCCTCCATCACAATATCCCCCTCATTAGTCATCATCTTCCAAACCTGAGAAGGCCCGTGATTCCAAAAAAGACAATCCTCTCCTTCCTTCACAACATCGTCAACCACTAAAAGAGTCCCCGAATTACTAAACCTCATACAATTTACAATGTCCATCATAGCATCCTTAAAAGTATGTCCCCCATCAACAAATATCAAATCAAATTCCCCCTCCAACTTAGGAACCTCTACTAAACTATTCCCAAATATAAATTTATGACGTCGCCCAAACTCCTGCTTAATATAATCAGCCCCAACCTTCGAATGTTCCCCAATATCTAAACTTACTATTTCTGTGTTTAGTCCAGCAGTATTCAATAAAAACAACAAACTACTATGTCCATAATTGAAACCAATCTCTAATATTCGACGAGGGCGCCGTCTAATACAAAACTCAATCAAACGGAGCGACTGTTTCTCCACCTCTAATGTATATCCCTCTCTTATATACCCCTTATACTCCCTATCCACATACTCCTTCAACTTATCTCCCTCAAATCGCGTCCAAATATATCTCATTAAAATATCATCCGGATTCTTCTTTAAACGGATGAGTGTATTCTTCAAAAGGGCCTCCCGATTATTGAAAAAATTCACATAATAATTATATGTCTCGTCATAAGAATAAAAACACTCGTTCTCTACTTGGGGATTCTCTATAAGCTCCATAATCTCATCATTCTGACTGGGAGTAAGAGATGTCGCAAGAAAACATCCGTCGCATCTCGGATGATTCCCAGTGTGATAAGCATAGGTCCGCCCCCTCAAAAATGGGTCAAACAAGCTCCCCAACTCCAAACAAGTCAATGACGGATTCCGGCGGAACCACTCACTACATAAAATACGGCCCAGTGGCCCACACATACACATTATAACGGCCCCCGCCTCAAACTCCATTTTACTCACGCGGTCATAATCCGCGTCAAACGCATTCCTCTCCGAAACAACTACTGTCTCATAAGGAACTATTCCAAACTTCTCCAATGACTTTATATTCTGAATGTTCCTCTCATTGCTTATAATAACAACGCGCCTATCAGGCATCGTCTCCCGAAACGTATCCAACGTCCGCCACACATTAGAATTTATCAACACATTTGTATTCATAACTCGCGTAGATTCCCTGACCAAATCCATACACCGCTGGTAATCACCTCCCCGACATACATTACAAGGAACGCCCACATAATAATTATCCAAATCGACGTCTAAACAGGCGCGTAATTTGGAAGACATTTCGGGGGAAGAATGGTCGGCGCCCCTTGATATAACAGCGGTCGTGTCATAAATTGCGGAAATCTCACCATCATTCATTTTTATAAAACAGAATGGTGTCTTCTTTCTTAATAGGTCATACAATTCTTCGACGCGGTCCATATTGTTCTATTTATATAATCAAAATTTCTTTTAAACTTATTTTTTATATAAATAATTTCGCGAACAATATTATTTTTATAAAATAATCTGTATCATTCGCGAAAAATATAATTTATATAAAATAAAAAGTATATTTTTTAACAAATGTTCAATATTATAATTTCGCAAATAATCTTATTTTTATAAAATAATCTGTATCATTCGCGAAAAAATATAATTATTAAAATAAATTCGGAAAATATAAAAACTATTTTCCCAAAATAATAAAATTAAAATAAATTCGGAAAATATAAAAACTATTTTAGCAAAAATAATAAAATTAAAATAAATTCGGACATCAATAATTGTTTGGGGGTTAGGCCCTTTACCCCGCTGGCGGGGAAAAAGGGCCTATTCGCAGTTATCTTTATCATCCCGCATCTCGTTCCTTTCCGCAATTGTCGCATCCAAAACCCGATTCGGAATATCATTCCTCTTCATAAACTCATTCAACGCGTTTGTATCCTTCGGAAAACAAAGGCCACCATAGCTCAACTGACCATCCGGTCCAGGAACATCCGTGTGCATCGGATTAATCCACCCATTCTTCAACATCATATCCACAACCTTTTTATAATCAGCCCCATTCTTCTGACAAACCAAATATAACTCATTGAAGAATTGAATCTTGACAGCATAAAAAGAATTACAAAATATCTTCATACTCTCGCTTTCCGTCGCCGAACAATAGCTTATGACCGCATTTGGATAATAAGTCTTGTAAAATTCTCCAAGTTTATGATGTTCCTTATCTGTTATCATCGCAGTCTTTCCCAAAACAATATGGGTCTGATTATGAAAATCTTCGTAAGCAGTCCTCGCCGTAAGAAACTCCGGATTATGTAAAATACGCAATTTGTATTTTGAAACCAACTGGTCGCATGTGTTAGGCTCAATTGTAGATTTTACAACAAAAAACCCATTGTAATTATTCGCAGAAAGATACTCACACGTCTCATATAATGGAAGTTTGTTATATTCCCTAATTGAGTGATTATAAACAGTTGGTAAAGCACTAAACAAAATATCACACTCTAATAAATCCTCAATTCTCCCAATTCCGCCATTCTTGAATTTATCATATTTCGCATGAACATTTGCCCCTTTCTCTTCAAAACTTCTCGCCATCGCCCCCCCAACAAATCCTAAACCAACAATTCCAATTTTCATATTATAATACAATTTTTTAATTTCGGAAAAACACAAATAAAATTTTATCTTATTGAATAATAATGTCATTTGGAATAATCGGAAATGGATTCGTTGGAAAAGCAACGCAAATCCTAAAATCTAACAACCACCCAATGAAAATATACGATATTGACCCCAAAAAATGCTCGCCACCAAATATTACTCTCTCCGATTTAGCTGATTGTCGAATCATCTTCGTAGCTGTCCCGACTCCATCAAACCCAGATGGTTCCTGTCATCTCGAAATTGTTCGGTCCGTAGTCGAAAACATTCGCGCAATTGGTATTATGGCCCACATTGTTATTCGTTCAACCGTCGTAATTGGAACCTGCGACGAACTCGACTGCTACTTCATGCCCGAGTTCCTAACAGAAAAAAATTGGGCCAACGACTTCTATCAATGTAGCAACTGGATATTCGGTCTGCGAAAGGCAACTGATATCGCGAATCAAGACTTCATAAATGAAATGACAGCGCTTATCAATGACGCACATGAAGAAGGAAATATCAAATATAATAAAATTACATTTGTCCCAAATAAAGAAGCCGAAATGATTAAATATTACCGGAATACATTCCTCGCCATTAAAGTATCCTACTCTAATGAAATCCACGAATTTTGTAGCAAAAATAACATCGACTATGAAACAGTCCGTCAAGTCGCAACGGAAGACCGGCGAATCGGAAATAGCCACACAGCCGTTCCTGGACCGGACGGGCGCCTCGGGTTCGGGGGGACCTGTTTCCCCAAAGACACCCACTCACTACTCCACCAATTCGAAACCGCCGGAATAAAATCGTATATTCTCAAAAGCGCGGTCCAACGCAATAATGAACACGACCGTCCCGAAAGCGACTGGAAGAGCGATATCGGACGCGCTTTTATCAATCCCCAATAAAAAGGAGCTTACACGCGTGTAATATGAATAGGGATATAACATTGTAGAAATTTGCGATGTTCCATAAATAAAATGTTGAGAAAATCAAATTCTTGGCGAAGAGTCGCGTCTTCAAATTATATTGCGTCATCATAAATACGAAACAAAACATATAAAAAATATTCCACGTCCCCATTTCAACATACGGCTCCGCCATTACGACATAAGACGCGAGCCCACCTGTAAAAAGATGCCATATATTATGTATCCAATAATAATCATGACATATACATTTCGTCTTCCAAGAAACAACACTATAATAAAATATGATGTGGCCAAATATATCCATCAAAAATACATATTTCATAAAATCATACCAATTCAACCACCAAATATAACTTATAAAAATATGATACTTTATAAAAAATGAACAAATGAAATCCTCCGCAAAATAGCGCTCCTCATCATAATAATGATAGAGGCCGCTAAAAAAACTCAGGAATAAACTATAATAACCGAAAATGACATCACCACCGAATATTATATTATAAAGGGCCGGTAATCCATAACCAATTACGGCGGTCCCAATTAGCGATTTTTTACCGAAGTTCTCCATTATTCTGCGTAAATTTATCATAAAATATTATAATAAATTGTCTTTATGTCCTTTATCTATTGAATCCCAGAATACTTCACTATCCAACCATAATATGGCGGAACTTTTATATACATTCCAGGATAGCTCATATTTCCACAACCGACCCCACAACTTATTATCCCCACCAGCACCCATACACCCCCAATAAACTGTAAGCACGGACCTCCACTATCACCAATACAAGAATCCACACAAACCCCATTTATGACATTCCCCGCAACAAACATATTTTTCGGTATCTTCTTATAGTTCGTCTTATCTTTCGATATAATCACAATATCCAACTCGCGCAATTCTAATAAATGCTTCATCTGATTCGGTAAAACCTCTAATGTCTCTCGACCATAGCCCAATATTTTTAGGGGAGTCTTCGGATTATAATCAATCTTGTATTTATTTGATGGAAGAATAACTGGGATTAAATTTGGAAAACGAGTCGTCGGCGATTCAACCGCCCGTATAATCGCAATATCATTTTCCAGTGTGGCCCTCTTGAAATCGGGATGTATAACTATTACTGAAACTCTTAGCTCCACAGACTGCTTCTCCAAATGGACGTCTCCCATCCTTATCATAATCATACGCACGTCCCGTTCATAAACGCAATGCGCCGCCGTCAGAAAATATGGGCCACCTATCCAAATAGCCCCCGCCTTAAATTTATAATAGGGACCATCCAAATACCAAAAGGTCGCCATAAATGGATAACTATTATTTTCCTTAACATTTTCGCCCCCAATTATTCTTCCTGTTATTTTAGTGTCATCCATATTTTTATAAATAATATTTTTTACAAAAATTGATATAAAATATTCCACATATATACATTATATCAATCATGAACTACTCAAATTATAAATTCTCATTCGATAAATATAAAAATAAAACATTTATTGAAGTCGCGAAAGAAATTATAACTAAAGATGAAAAATACATTTCAATCATCGGAAAAACCATTGTCAATCCCAAAATATCAGCTGAAAAAAAGAAGGAATTCCAGAATTTCTTAGAATTCTTTCACAACTATTTTCTCAAAAATAAAGACTCGCTCATGGGCCAAGCCGAAGAGGAATCAGAACCAGATGAAATCATCCATATTCCACCAAAGAATGCATGTGCCGATATTGTAATAAAACAAACGAACGCTACTATATCACATATCATCCACATCTCAGATATCCACATCCGCTTGTATAACCGCCAAAAAGAATACGCCGATATCTTCCAAAAACTATTCCAAAAAATAAGAGAAATCAAATCGGAAATTCCCAATATCATTATTATTATAACGGGAGACCTCCTCCACTCCAAAAATATCCTCTCACCGGAGTCAATTCTCATAACACAACAATTTCTACAACGACTCGCCGAATTAACGACGACCATACTAATCGCCGGTAATCACGACGCCCTCCTGACTAATAACCAGCGCGAAGATAGTATTACCGCCATTACGAAAAATATCGAAATCCCCAATTTTCACTACCTCAAATACTCGGGCGTATATATTTTCGAAAATCTCGCCATCGCCGTCAATTCAATCATCGATAATAAATGGATATACGCGCGGGATATTCAGAGGCGGGACACGACCACGCACACTATCGCCCTCTACCACGGGTCCGTGGGGCTCTGCGAAACCGGCGTTGGATTCCGAATGCGCGGGGAAAAATTAGTCGATGACTTCGCCGGATATGACTATGCCCTCCTCGGAGATATCCATAAGTTCCAATTTTTGGACCCCGAAGGAAAAAGAATCGCCTACGCAAGTAGCCTAATCGCGCAAAATTTCAGCGAATGGAACAACCCCCACGGACTTCTCCTCTGGGACCTCTTCGCCGGAAATCACCAATACCACGAAATTCCGAATACATTCGGATTCTTCGTCTTCAATCTCCAAAATAACCAAATATTCTTAGAAAAAGATGCGGTCCAACTCGAAAATATTCCCACCCACATCCAACATCTCGAATCCGGAATCAATCTGAAACTCAATATCAACCAATGCTCCCCCGATTTTATTGCGTCAGTCAATTACATAGTTAAAAAAACAATCAGAGACGCGAGAATAATACACAACTATATCACGGAAGATGAGCGCGGACCCACTTCCGGAAACGCAACAACGGCCCCCGTTGGAGGGAACAACCAACTCAATATGACGCACAGCGAACTCCTCTCGCAATATCTTGCGGAAACATATAAAAGTCTCAAACCAGCTGATGTGGAGTATATCATTGAAAAATACAATCAATACCATATCGACGCCGAAATTGCGAATGATAGGGAACTTGCCCAATGGGAGCTCATCGACCTCGAATTCTCCAATATGTTCGGATACGGAGCTAATAATTATATCGACTTCTCTCGATTTAACTCGAACTCTCAATCACCGATTGGTATTATCGCCCCAAATAGCCACGGGAAATCATCTCTCATTGATATAATCTTATTTACATTATTCACAAAATTCAGCCGGACACGGGGGACCGGCGTATCAAAAGATATTATTAATATCCACTGTAATAACTTCAAGACGAAACTGAGCTTCAAGATTGGGTCAGAGAAATACACTATTTTAAAAGAAGGGAAACGGGAACTATCCGAAAAAATAAAAATAACCAAAAATGATTTTTATAAAGTTAATGAGGCCGGAGAAACAATACTTATGACCGATGAGGACCGCAAAAAGACGGATAAAGTTATTCAGGATTTAATCGGGTCATACGACGATTTCATATTCACGAATGTCCAACTCCAAAATAATGCGAACTCATTCAAGGAAATGACCGACAAAGAAAGAAAAGAATATCTCTATAAAGTTTTGAAGCTGAACGTTTGGAACGATATTGTCAAAATGATTGCGGATATAACGAAGCCGCTCCGAAACGCGATTACGTTTCTCGAAAAATCTACGGAAAATAAGAGTCGGGATGATTACGAGTGTAAAATAAAAGGGGTTAATGATGAGCTCGGGACGATTGGGGATGCTATACAAGAGGGAAAACTGAAAAAAGAAGAATTTGTTAATCAAATAGGGGAGCTCCGGAATAAATTGGGGCCGAATATCGCGGAAAAATACGACGTGGAAAAAATGGAAATGGAAAATAAGAGCGCTGGGGATTCTATTACAAAGAAGACAGTCCAAATTCAAGAAATCGCATCTCAGATAAAAGAATCGGAGGGAAAGATGGAAGGGTTGCGCCTTTATTTGCGAGAGGATGATATTATAAAAAAATATGATGAACAATCTTTAAATATCCCCCCTTTTACATCTACGCAACATTTAAGAAAAATGATGAGAATACACTCAAAATTAGAACCAGACGAAATTATAAATAATGCTAATTTCAAGATTGATAAAAAAGAAATTGAGAATCTCAAAAAATTATACGATGAATATTATACTCTCAAAATTGAATACGCATCCAAATTATATAAAATGACATTGAAAGATGAAAACCTACTCAAAATTGAAACATCCGGCGATGATATAAAACAAGCGCTTAAAGCAAAAACCAAAGAATTAGGAGTTGTCAATAAAAAGATAACCACTTTCAGTCAAGAATATGAAGCTTATAAAATGAACGAGGGGACACATCTGAAATATCAGGCGCTTGTTATTAAGAAAAAAGCGGTTATTGAATTTATAGGGGAACTTGAATCCCACGAATATGACCCAAAATGCGTTTATTGTATGAAACACCCCGTCGTCAAACAAAAGATGGAAAAAGAGAAAGAATTGCGGAATATAGAAAAAGAAATAAAAGAGATTTGCGGAGCCCTCTCTGGTTTTGATTTTGAAGGGGAAAATGATTCTTATATCCAATCCATGGCTGAAATAAAAGAGAAGTTAGAAGAAAAGAAGTCCAAAAAAATAATGCTCGAATCATCAATTGCGAAAATGGAACTCGAAATTGAAAAAGAGGCGAATATTCTCGAAAAACAAGAGGATATCAAAAACAAACTGGCTGAAAATAAAGGAATTCAAGTGAAACTTGATAAACTTAGCGCCGACTGCTCTGAATTACGAGAGCGCATAAAAGGGATGGAGGAAATTGCGGAGACTTACTCTCTTGCTGTTGAAATTGCTGAGATTGAAAGCAAAAATAGGGTAAGAAGTGATTTTGAAGGGTCTGAAACTTATAAAGAATTTGTTGAATTGGAAAGCGAGAAGAAGATGCGGGGTCGGTATGAGCTGAATATTGCCAATCTGAAAATAAAATATAACGGGCTCGATTATGATATTCGGACTGCTATGGAAAAAATCGCGAAAAATAATGAAATAATCGAAAAAATAAAAGATTCTCAAAAGATTATCGCTGAAAATAGGAAAATTGAGGCGGAAATTTACGAGTGTGAAACTAAAATGCGCGAAATTGAAAAGGAAATAAATGGGTTAAATCAAAAGAATGGGGTTCTTACACAACAGCGACAATCACTTCAAAAGGAATATGACACTTTTATTAAAAATGCGGTCGAATTGAAAGAGAAAAAGAATGAATGCGGGCTTCTACAAATATTGGAACAGTCGCTCGGTAAAGATGGCCTCCCTCTCAAAATATTAAACGCATATCTTCCAGCAATTACGGACTCAATTAATAGTATAATCGCCCCTTTTATTCCAAGGAAGATTAAATTACACATCAATAATGACGACCTCATTTTAGATAGTTTCACATCGTCTGATTCAACAAAATCGGTTTTTATTCACGGGGGGATGGAGAGTTTTATTCTGGACATCGCATTCAAGATAACACTCAGCAATTTTGCGAAATTACCAAAATGTAATATTCTATTTTTGGATGAAGGAATTAGTGCTTTTGATAATGAGCGATTAAGTAATATTGATATGCTATTCAATTTTATTAACCGATATTTCTCGAAGACAATTTTAATCACGCATATCGACTCAATTAAAGAGAATATTCAAGAGAAAATTAATATTATTAAAGATGAACAATATAGCAAAATTGTGTGTCATTATTTATAATTAGTATGATTTTGGATAAAATAAAAATAATCTATAAATTATATAGTCCCATGTCTGAATTGTATGAATTTGATACAATTGTCGAAATTCCCAAGGATTCAAAAGTGAAATATGAATTCTGTTGCGAATCAAACAAAATACGCGTTGATAGAATTCTACCGAGCGCATATAATTACCCATATAATTATGGTTATGTTGAAAATACTACCGCCGAAGATGGAGATAGTCTTGATGTGGTTGTCATGAGCGACCAACCTATTTTTCCGATGTCTGTAATCCGAGTCAAACCTGTCGGAATATTATACATGAGAGATGGTAAGGATATTGACCATTTAGAAAGGGACCCTAAGATTTTAGCCTATCCCGTTTATAGCGTTGATAGAAGATACAAAAATATCAATTCAATTAATGATATCCCAGAACTTGATAAAATTATATTAAAGGATTTTTTTACAAACTATAAAAATAATGAAAATAAGATAACTATTGTTGATGGATTTGGGGATTATAATGATGCTATTAATATAATTGAAGAATCTAAAAAATGTTTTTTAGACAGTAAACCTGTTTATAAAAAATAATTGTGTTATAAATTAAACTTTTATAGAAAAGTTTAATTAAATTTTTATTCAATTTCTTCTTGGTCTGGCTCTTGTTCATTGTCCTCTTCCTGCTCAGGCTCTTGCTCATTGTCCGGCTCTTGCTCTTGCTCATTGTCCGACTCTTGTTCATTGTCTGACTCTTGTTCATTATCCTCCTCTTGCTCTGGCTCTTGCTCATTGTCCGGCTCTTGTTCATTGTCTGACTCTTGTTCATTATCCTCCTCTTGCTCTGGCTCTTGCTCTTGCTCATTGTCCGACTCTTGGTCCGGCTCTTGCTCTGGCTCTTGTTCAGGCTCTTGCTCCTGTTCCATCTCTTGGTCCGGTTCCCCCCTCCTTTTTAAAATATACTCTGTTTCTATTTTCGAAATTATCTGATTATATAATTCTTCAAATAAAATATCATTTTCCGTTTGTGTTGAATTCTCCTTCTTTTTCATGTATTTCAACTGATTATTTTTATAATATTTTATATCTGGTATAAAATCTTTACTATCTAAGAGCGCCATAACAATATAATTTTTGGTTTTAATTGTTTCAGTTCGTTGTTTTATATATTCACGCCGGACTTCTGGGCTATAAATCTGTGTTAAATTCTTACCAACAGTTGTATAAGCATTATAAAAAACGGCGTGTTTATCTTGATATATTTTATATCCATTAATTCCCAATCTTTTTATAAATTCACTGTCCGCACCAAAACGATTATTGTGATAATATCCAACCATATTATACAATTTCCTATAAAAAATATAATTATAATAATTAGATTTCTTTATCTCAATTACATTATCAATATTATCTTCATAAAATATCCTATTAAACCCAGTTCCATACCCCCAGTATAATATACGGGTTTTATTCAACTCCTCCAATTTTTTAATCTCATATTCATATTTTTCTGGTAAAATATAATCATCCCCATCAACAAACCCAATATAATATCCACTTGACATCAATATCCCCAAATTCCGACAATAATAAGTCCCACTATTAATCTGCGTGGAATATATTTTAACACGACTATTATTTCCAAAATTCTGTAATAATATATTCATAGATTTGTCCGTCGAACAATCATCTACCACAACAACTTCCAAATTCTTATATGTGTTATTCAATATAGAAATAACCGTCTTTTTAATATGCGCCTCATTATTATAATTCGGAATAATTACAGATATTTTCCGATTATTATTTTTATATTTCTTCTCAATCTCAGTCCTTATTTTTATACAACACTCATCCAATATTGTTGTCTTATATTTTAATATATCCTCCAATTTCAATTTTATTAATATGTCATAATCATTCCATATTATAACAGTATTATCTGTTTTTATTATCCTCACAAAACAATTCTTATCACTAAAATATTTTATTATATCCATATTCTATTTTATAAAAATATAATCACTTCTGAACTATTATATCCCGAAAATAATTATATAAATCAGTCGAAACCTTATACCAACTATAATTCTTCTTTATATACTTCTTCAATAATAAATATGTTTTATCATCAAAAGTAGTTTTAATATTGCGGATATTCTTTGATAAATATCAATGATGCCTGTTTTATCAATCTGATTCTTATATAAACCAGTATTGTCCTGAATAATGACGGAATCAACATAATATATATACTGTTCTCCACCATTTTTATAAATAGGGTCAATATAATCACTCGCGCTTCCCGTCCTCGGGACTAAAACACGCAAACCCGACGCCAACGCCTCCAACATCGTCAAACCAAACCCCTCCGCCAAATATGGCGATATATACAAATCCGACGCATTAAATAAATCATTTATTTCCGAATAATTGAGCGTCCCATCTATAAAAATAATATGCGATTTTAAGTTTGTCGCATTATACCCAAGATGGTTTATATAAGCATCCACAAACTCCCGCGATTTATAAAGGTCGGTCATCCCCTTCAATAATAATTTGAACGGCAATTTTTTAATAATAACCAGATGATGAAGTGCTTCCAATATCAAAAAAATTCCTTTGTTCATTGTCATTGCGCCAATATTAATTAATAAAATATCATTGTCGAGGACGCCATATTTGCGCCTTATCTGTTGCCTCATTGAATCATTCGAATGACGATAAAAAATAGAAGTATCTACCCCGTGTGAAACTATTCGGTTGCGAGTTTTATCTTCCAAAAAAGGGGTCATACCCCGCGACGACCACTCCGATGGCGCCGTAAAATAAAAATTTGGGTTTTTAATTAAATAATTTCGGATATCTTGTTTGGGGTCGTGATGAAAATAACTATTGTTAAGAACCGCAAACTCACTCGTATAAAAAACGCAAACTGGGATTGGAGTTGGAGTTTGTGGCGGTTCCAAATTATACGGATATGTCTGTCTATATATTATATCAACTTTTTCACCATTATATGCCTTGAAATTTTTCAATATTCTATTATATTCTCGCGAATACGTCAATTTTTGATTATTCTTCCAATTTATGTCTGGGTATGAACACTCTCTAACATAAAAAATAATCTCATTCATTTTATCTGGGCCATACTGTTTCCACAAATGAATGAGTAAAAAGGCTAAAACATTTCCATACGAATGCTGTAAAAGGCGCCATCCCTCAAATAATACACTTATCATTAATAAATGTATTATTTTGTTTTTTTTATGTTTGCTTTTATGTTTGCTTTTATGTTTGCTTTTATAATTATATCAATAAATTTTCAAAGTCTTCTATTAAAGCCATTTTTATATATCTCTTTTTTTTAATATCATCTTTTGCTTTTAATAAATATTTGAATCGTTCTTCTCTACTAATAATACATGTCAGATTTTTATTAATAACAGTATTCGCAAAATATTCAGGTGTTCTTACATTAGAATCCTTAAAATATAAATATTTATTAAAAATCATTCTCTCTTCAAGTTCACTATCCGCTCCAAATCTATTATCATGATAAAATCCAATATAATTATAAAGTTTGCGTCGAAACATAGTTATATAATATGGTGTCATAACATGTTTTATTATTTCATATTTTTCATTTATATGTATTCTTGAAAACGGTCTCTGATAGGCCCAATTATCTTTATTTATTGGATTACTCAACCAATTATACATACGCTCTATTAATTTCGGCTGAATATAATCATCTCCATCTACAAAAAAAATAAAAGAACCCTTTGAAACAAGTATCCCTTTATTTCTACAATAATATGTCCCGTAATTTTCTTTATTTATTAGTAATTGTATTTTTTTACTTTCTATTTCATTTTTAAAATTTGTTTCTATTATTTTTACTGAATTATCTGTCGATTTATCATCAACAATAATAATTTCTATATTTTTATACGTGCTTTTTAATATACGAGAGATTGCTTCTTTTATGAAATATTCATTATTATAATTTGGAATAATTACCGATACTATATTATTTTGAATTTTGTATTTTTTTTTTATTTTATGAGTGATATCTTCCATAATCTGATTAATATCTATTTGTGAATTTAATTTATATGATTGCTGTATATCAATATCATTCCATATAATTATCCTATCTTTTTCTTTATTTAAAAAAACTCTTGAAAAAAATGGGACTGATGATAATTCATTTTTTAAATTTTCTACAATTTCTGTCATAATTTTGTTTAGATTATATTAAAATTATATAAACAAAAATATGGAAAATATTGAAAGAGTAGAAAAAGTAGAAAATGTATCAATTATAAAAAATTATATAGCTCCCCTAACACTCATGATTATCCTCCCAATATTATTAATCCTCCTTCTCAAAAAATACGCAACTACATCTTCTAAAAATATATACCCAAATACATTCTCTCTTGGTGTTTTAATAGTTCTCCTATTATGGGGATACTCCTCCATCAAATTCTTCCCCAAAAACTTCAAAGGACCAACCAACCTCGACGGAATAACACCCAAATATCAAGGAAATGGATTCATCTTCTGGGCAATAACAACTGTTATAACCGGACTTATCTGCTTCTTTGTCCCCACATTTCCCACCAAATTTACCGAAAATTTCATCTCAATAATTATCACATTCGCAATCTTCGGATTCATATTTGTATTCTATCTATATTTCAAAGACCGCAATACCTACTGGGATAAAGATGAAGACGATAAAAAAGGATACTCCGATGTGTTCCGCTTTTATAGAGGACTCTCATTCCATCCCACAGTGGGAGGCGTCGATGTCAAACAACTCACCAACTGTCGCTTTGGTATGATAGGATGGCAAATCATCATCACAATATTCGCCTTTTTCAGCTATTATAATTACGGTCTCAATACCGCAATGGCCGTCTCATTCATCCTCCAATCACTATATATCGCAAAATTCTTCTTCTGGGAAACCGGATACTTCAACACACTCGATATAACACTCGACCGCGCCGGATATTACATATGCTGGGGCTGTATCGTATTCGTCCCCGCCTTTTACACATTCGCCTCCTACTATTTAGCAAATAACCCATCGAAGATTCCTTTTGGTGTAGGCGCTCTATTTTTAGCGCTCGGGGTCGCCTTTATATGGCTCAATTACGACGTCGATGCGCAAAAGGAGGCATTCAAGAAAGATAACGGGGCGATAATATGGGGCAAAAAAGCGGAATATATTTCGGATAGGGGTGAGGGAAGGAAATTACTGACGAGTGGTTGGTGGGGAGTAAGTCGCCACATTAACTACGTCTTCGAAATCGGTCTGTCGGCGTGTTGGTGTGGGGTCGCCCTCAAATTACCACCCCTCGCATACCTCGCCTATATCATAATACTTCTCGTCCATAGAACATTCCGCGACGAAGAAAAATGCGTAAAAAAATACGGGCAATTATGGAAAGAGTATAGCAAGAAAGTCCGATACTACATGATTCCCAAAATATTCTAATTCGGAAAAAAGTGATTTAAAAAACATATTATAATTACATTATGTATAATTATATTCCCAAAATGAGTTCCAATAAT
>Ga0129333_10001465_pt1 | contig 21442 bp, 17 predicted proteins | sample CPB6_08_DNA_FD_94474 | JGI IMG/M metagenome (GOLD analysis project Ga0129333, IMG submission 94474) | Freshwater to marine salinity gradient microbial communities from Chesapeake Bay, USA - CPBay_Sum_0.6_0.8_DNA | ecosystem: Environmental > Aquatic > Marine > Coastal | place: USA: Chesapeake... | reverse complement strand
CTCTCCTCGTCGCCCTTGGCCAACAGATCCGAGATCACCTCGTCCTCGGCCGTGGGCAACAACATGTCCACGTACTGCTTCACCACGTGTTCGGGCTGCGCGCCCTGGAACATGGGCATCGCACGACCGTCGGCGACCGCGAACACCGCGGGGATCGACTGAACCCGGAACGCTTGCGCGATGCCGGGATTCTCGTCGATGTTGACCTTGGCCAGCACCACTTTGCCGTTTGTCGCGGCGACCACTCGTTCGATGATCGGACCCAACGTCTTGCAGGGTTCGCACCACGGAGCCCAGAGATCCACGACCACCGGAACGGTCATGGAGCGAGCCAGCACGTCGTTCTCGAAGGACGCGTCGGTGACATCGATGAACATGTTCCAGACGCTACCGGCGTTCCCCCGACGGCTCACGTTCGTGACGGGACGACCCGTCGAAACGTGTCCCCGCAGGGCTACCGTATGCGGCGTGACCGACGTACCAGGCATACGACTCGATGCGGTCACCGATTGGTTGCACGACCACGTGGAAGGCGCGGAAGGTCCGTTTCGCTTCGACGTCATCGCCGGTGGCCATTCGAACCTCACGTACCGCGTGACGGCCGCCAACGGGAATCGGTTCGTTCTTCGGCGTCCACCGCTCGGTCACGTGCTGGCGAGTGCGCACGACATGGGTCGCGAGCACCGCATCATCCACGCGCTGCAGGACACCCCGGTTCCCGTCGCCCCCGCCGTCGGGTACTGCGACGACCCGTCCGTCAACGACGCTCCCTTCTACGTGATGAAGTTCGTCGATGGTCTCGTCATCCGCGATCGCGAGGCCGCCGAGACGTTGCTGACCCCCGCAGCTCGTCGTCGCGCCAGCGAGTCGATCGTCGACACCATGGCCGCCATTCATCGCGTCGACCCCACCAAGGTCGGTCTCGGCGATCTCGGTCGCCACGAGGGTTACATCGCTCGACAATTGAAGCGTTGGTACGGCCAATGGAACCAGCAGAAAACCCGGGACCTGCCGGCGGTCGATCGGGTTCACGATGCGTTGCTGGCCCGCATCCCCGAACAAGGCCCGGCCACGCTCGTGCACGGCGACTATCGACTCGACAACTGCATGGTCGACACCAACGGCGACGTGATCGCGGTTCTCGACTGGGAGATCTGCACCCTCGGTGACCCGATGGCCGACCTCGGTCTGCTGATGGTCTACTGGACCGGCCCCGGCGACGACGCGTCGGCCTGGACCGGCTCAGCCTGCTCGGCACCGGGGTTCCTCGACCGCGACGATCTGGCCGCCCGCTACACCGAGGTCAGTGGACGCGACACGTCACAGCTCGACTTCTACGTGACGTTCGCGTTCTGGAAATTGGTCTGCATCCTCGAGGGCGTGTACGCCCGATACCTCGGCGGAGCACTCGGCCAACGCGATCCCAGCGAACTCGAACCGTTCAACCAACAAGTTCTCGGTGCGGCGGCGCGCGCCGAAGAGATGCTCGGACGCTTGAAATGACCTCCATTCCCGATGTCGAACTGAACGGGGATCTGCCTCGCCTCGACAAGCCGGTTCTGGTGGTCATGTTGCAGGGTTGGATCGACGCGGCCGGCGCGGCGAACGAGGCCATGAACGCCATAGAAGCGCAGATCAACCCGCTTCCGATCGCCACGTTCGACGCCGACGTGTTCATCGACTTCCGTGCGCGGCGTCCGACGATGGAGATTCGCGATGGTCGCAACAGCAACATCGAGTGGCCCAGCATCGATCTGTACGCCGGTCACGACCGCAATGGTCGTGACGTCCTGATCCTCACCGGCTTCGAGCCCGATTCCGCGTGGCACCGATTCGCGTCGGCCGTTCGCGAGCTGTGCGTTCGACTCGAGGTGTCGATGATGGTCGGGCTCGGGGCCTACCCCTTCCCCACACCTCACACGCGGCCGAGCAACCTCTCGTGCACCACTCCTTCGGCGGATCTGCTGAACAAGCACGCCTTCGTCCGCACATCGGTCGACGTTCCCGCGGGCATGGCGGCCGTCCTCGAGCAAGTGCTCCACGACGCCGGCATCCCCTCCATCAGCATCTGGGCTCAGGTTCCCCAGTACATCCCGGCCATGACGTATCCGGCCGCCGCGGTGGCTCTGCTCGACGGCTTGAAGGACACCGCGGGTCTGCTCTTCGATCGCGGTTCCCTGCAACAGGAGGCGGTCATCCAGACCGAACGCCTCGATCGACTCGTGGCGAAGAACTCCGAGCATCAGGAGATGGTGCAGAAATTGGAACAGGCCTACGACGCCATGCTCCCCCACGACGCCAACGCCACCCGACACGACGGCGAGCAGCTTTCCGAGAAGGACATCCCGACCCCCGAGGAACTCACCGCCGAATTGGAAGCCTTCCTGCGCGACGCGAATCCCGACCTACCCTGACGCGCGCACTAGGTTCTGGTCGTCCCCGAGTCGAGGAGAATCCATGAAAGTCGATGGTGGCATCAGCCTGAATCTGCACGAGGCCGCGGCCAGTGCCAAAGAAGCCGAGGCCGCCGGATACAGCGGTGCCTGGACGGCCGAAACCAACCACGATCCGTTCCTTCCCTTGCTCTTGGCGGCCGAACACACCTCGACCGTGGAATTGGGAACGTCGATCGCGGTGGCGTTCGCGCGCAGTCCGATGACCCTGGCCAACACCGCCTGGGACTTGCAGACGTACTCGAAAGGTCGGTTCATCCTCGGGCTCGGTAGCCAGATCCAGCCGCACATCACCAAGCGCTTCAGCATGCCGTGGAGCAAGCCCGCCGCCCGCATGCGCGAGATGGTGTTGGCCATCCATGCGATCTGGGACACCTGGCTCACCGGAGCCAAACTCGACTTTCGCGGCGAGTTCTACACCCACACCTTGATGACCCCCTTCTTCACCCCGGCGGCATCGGACATCTCGGCCGTCGGTAAGCCGAAGATCTTCCTGGCCGGTGTGGGCGAACTGATGACCGAGGTCGCCGGCGAGGTCTGCGACGGATTCATCTGTCACGGCTTCACCACCGAGCGCTACCTCCGCGAGGTCACCATCCCGGCCCTCGAGCGTGGCCGCGCCAAGGCGGGCAAGACGATGGAGGGTTTCGAGATCGTCGGACCGAGTTTCGTCGTCACCGGGAACAACGAGGACGATCTGGCCAAGGCCAGCGCGGGCACGCGTCAACAGATCGCGTTCTACGGTTCGACGCCGGCATATCGACCCGTTCTCGAGTTGCACGGCTGGGGCGACCTCCAGGACCGACTGAACTCGCTGTCGAAGCAGGGCAAGTGGGTGGAAATGGGCAACGAGATCACCGACGAGGTGTTGAACACCTTCGCCGTGGTGGGCGAGCCCGAGCACATCGCGCCCGAGTTGACTCACCGGTACGGAGACGTGATCGAGCGCATCTCGTTCTACGCCCCGTACAAGAGCGACCCCGAGCGTTGGGGCAAGGTCATGGCCGCCCTACGGGCCGCCTGATCCGTTCAGAGTTCCTCAAGAACGACCCCGACGACTGACCGGAGCCCGGCCCCGATCGTGACCTCCAGCGCCGACGGATGTCCCGTCCCCGTCGGCAAGGGGCTCACATGTACACCACGTCGCGACGTCATCTGGCGGCCGGATTGACCGCACTGATCACCATCTCGCCCCTCGTTCCCGTGATCGCCTGGTCCGTCAGCGCTCGAGCTGGCGAGCGCGTGTCCGAATGTATCGACACGGTGGTTTTCACGACGGTGGGGCGTGATGAAGCCGTCGTCTCCCGTTCGTGTCCGGGGCGCATCGCCGCACCGAGCGATCTGGTGGCCCCGAGCCTCACCACCATCGACATCCGCAACATCAACCCCTGAGGTTCACTCCACCAATTCGAGTCCGTCGCTCAGGTACGTCTCGCGACACTTGGAGCGTTGCAGCTTTCCGCTGCTCGTCTTGGGCAAGGTTCCCGGGCGAACGAGCATGACGTCGCGGGGCGGAAGTCCCGACACCTCGAGAGCCGCGTGATGAATCGCCTGGCGCACCGATTCGGGATCGTCGGTCTTGACCTCGGCCACCACCACCACGGTCTCCTTGCCCTTGTACCCCTCGACGCCGAAGGCGATCACGTTGCCGGCTCGCACCCCCTCGATGGTCCCGACCGCGCGTTCGATGTCCTCGGGGAACACGTTTCGGCCGCCCACGATGATGACGTCCTTGATGCGACCGCAGATGACCAATTCGCCGTCGAGCAAGTAGGCGAGATCGCCGGTGCACAACCAGCCCTCGTGGAACATCGCGCGCGTCGCGTCGGGACGCTTGTAGTAGCCGGGGGTCACGCTCGTTCCCCGCAACAACAACTCCCCGACGTGACGTTCGGGAAGATCCACTCGCGTCTCGGGATCGACGACGCGCATGTCCAAACCCGGCACCGCTTTGCCGAGCAAGGGCAAACGTCGGACGGCGAGGTCGGGTTCGTCGATCAGCGATTGCGGACTCACCGGTCGCGCCAGGCGTTCGCGCTCCATCACCACCCGATCCACGTCGTCACAGCGCAACCCACGATGTCGTGGGGGGAACGCGCCACCGATGGCCACTTCGGCCATTCCGAACGCCGGGAAAATGCTGCCCGCCGAGAATCCGAACGGTTCGGCCGCGGCCACGAAGGCATCCACCGCGTTCGGATCGACGGGTTCGGCTCCCGACAACGCCAAGGTCAACGAGGACAGATCGATGTCCGTCATCCGCTTCAACGCCCTCGTCGCCAACACCCACGCGAAGTTGGGTCCGGCGGTGGCCGTTCCCTTCCAGTCACTGATCCATTGCATCCAACTGCCGGGATGAGCCATGAAGTCCTGGGGGCCCGCCTGCACCAGTTGAACACCGTTGAGCATCGGAATGGACAGGAATCCGACCAACCCCATGTCGTGATAGAGCGGCAACCACGACACCATCACTTCGGAAGTGTCGAGTTCGGCCGCCGCACAACTGGCATCCACATTGGCCGTGAGCACCCGATCGGGAATCATCACGCCCTTGGGCTCCGACGTCGAGCCGCTGGTGTACTGCAGAATCACCAATCGATCGGGATCGTGTTCGGGAATCTCCAGTCGATCGCCGTTCGGCCGTCCCGGACCCGGCAACACCGCGTTCATCGACATCGTGGGCGGATCACCCGGAGCGGACTCGTAGAACGCGGCCAACTGGTCGTCGATCAACACCAACTTGGCGTCGCCGTGGCGGATGCGGGCCCGCGTGCCCTCCACGAACGCCTCGAGCGAGGCCATGCGCATCGGAAGCGGCAGAACCATGCTGGCCATACCCGTCATCCAGCAACCCCGGATGATGGTCATCAGCGCCCGACTGGTGGGACCGAGGATCGCCACGTGATCACCCGGCACGAGCCCCATCGACTGAAGGATCGCACCGACCGCGCGCGCGTCGTCGTGAATCTCGCGCCAGGACACGAAGGCCGGACCGTCGACGGGGATCACGCTGTTGCCGACGAATCGCACGCCCGTCGGGGCGTCGGCCGACTCCTCGAGTCGATCGATGACCGAGCCGGTGGGCAAGGGTCGCGGTGGTGTGGACGGGCTGTTCATGGTGGGCGCCATCGGGCAATGAAAAGGTAGTTCTCCGAGCAACGGCCACCGGTGACCATCGGCGTTTTCCACCCGTGGAGATACGCCCACGACCTGGTTGCCGTTACCCTTGGGACGCCATGTCATCTGCGAGCAACGACCAGACCGGCGACGACGCACCGTCGTTGCGTTACACCGCCCGTCTCGCCCAGGACATCGAGGTTCGCTGGCAGGATCGCTGGGAGCGCGAGGGCACCTTCGAAGCCCCGAACCCGGCCGGCCCGATCGGTGAGCCCTCCAAGGTGGCCGGTCGACCGAAGTTGTTCGTGCTCGACATGTTCCCCTACCCCAGCGGCGCCGGCCTGCACGTGGGCCACCCGTTGGGCTACATCGCGACCGACGTGTACGCCCGCTTCAAACGGATGACCGGGTTCAACGTGCTTCACGCCCTCGGCTACGACTCGTTCGGACTACCCGCCGAACAGCACGCCATCACCACCGGAGTGCATCCCCGCGTCAACACCGAGTCGAACGTGGCGAACATGCGTCGACAGTTGCGTCGACTCGGATTGGGTCACGATGCCCGTCGGAGCGTCTCCACGACCGACGAAGACTTCTATCGCTGGACCCAATGGATCTTCCTGCAGGTCTACAACAGTTGGTACGACGAGCGAATCGGCAAGGCCCGCCCGATCGCCGAGTTGGAGGCCGCGTACGCCGAGGGCTCCATCGACACACCCTCGGGCGATTCGTGGTCGAGCATGACATCCGCGCAACGACGTGCCGCCGTGGATGCGCGACGTCTCGCCTATCTGTCGCACGCGCCGGTGAACTGGTGCCCGGGGCTCGGCACGATCCTCGCCAACGAGGAGGTCACCGCCGACGGTCGCAGCGACATCGGCAACTATCCGGTGTTCAAGAAGAACATGCGTCAGTGGATGATGCGCATCACGTCCTACGCCGACCGGCTGCTCGACGATCTCGACCGTTTGGACTGGCCCGAGCCGATCAAGTTGATGCAGCGCAACTGGATCGGCCGCAGCGAGGGTGCCCGCGTGGACTTCGGCTCGCACGCCGGAATCATCACCGTCTTCACCACACGGCCGGACACCTTGTTCGGTGCCACCTTCATGGTGCTGGCTCCCGAGCATCCCCTGGTGGAAGCACTCACCACGCCCGACAATCGCGACGCGGTGCACGCGTATCGGGACGCGGCCGCGACCAAGGACTCGATCGATCGCCAGGACGAGACCCGCGAGAAGACCGGCGTGTTCACGGGCTCGTACGCCGTGAACCCGGTGAACGGAGCACGCATCCCCGTCTGGGTCGCGGACTACGTGCTGATGGGCTACGGGACCGGCGCCATCATGGCCGTGCCCTGCGGCGACCAACGCGACTTCGAATTCGCCCGTCGGTTCGGACTCTCCATTCCTGCGATCCAACAACCGCCGTCGGAATGGTTCGAGACCCGAGAACTCCCGATCCAGTCCGGCTCCGCCGTGGACACGAGTGCGTGGTCCGAGGCCTTCGTCGGCGACGGCGCCTACATCAATTCCTCGAACGACGGTGTCTCCCTGGACGGCATCGCCTCGATCGAGGAAGGCAAGCGCCTCATGAACGACTGGCTCGCGACCAACGGGCACGGCGAAGCGACCATCAACTTCAAACTGCGCGACTGGCTCTTCAGCCGTCAGCGCTACTGGGGCGAGCCGTTTCCCATCGTGTACGACGAGGACGATCAACCCGTCGCCCTTCCCGAGTCGATGCTGCCGGTCCTCCTGCCGGAACTGGAGGACTTCAAGCCCCAGGCCCTCGACCCCAACGACGACGTCACCGACCCCATTCCTCCGCTGGCCCGGAGCGCGGAGTGGCGCGAGGTCACCCTCGATCTCGGTGGCGGACCGCGAACGTACCGTCGTGAGATCAACGTCATGCCGCAGTGGGCCGGGTCGTGCTGGTACGAACTGCGCTATCTCGATCCGACCAATCAGGATCGTTTCGTCGATGCCGCCGTCGAGAAGTACTGGATGGGGCCCGCCGACGGTGGCAACGGGACCACCGGGCACACCGGTGGCGTCGACCTGTACGTGGGTGGCGTCGAGCACGCCGTGTTGCACCTTCTCTACGCGCGCTTTTGGCACAAAGTCCTCTTCGACCTCGGTCACGTGTCCAGTTCGGAACCCTTCCATCGACTCTTCAATCAGGGGTACGTGCAGGCGTACGCGTTCCGCGATCCGCGGGGTCAAGCGGTCCCCGCCGCCGAGGTCGAGGAGCGCGACGGCAAGTACTTCTACGACGGCGAAGAGGTCGCTCGCGAATACGGCAAGATGGGCAAGAGCCTGAAGAACATCGTCACGCCCGACGAGATGTACGACGAATACGGGGCCGACACTTTCCGCTTGTACGAGATGAGCATGGGACCGCTCGACGCCAGTCGGCCATGGAACACCCGAGACGTCGTCGGTATGCAGCGATTCCTGCAACGCGTGTGGCGCAACGTGGTGGACGAGAGCACCGGTGAATCCAAGGTGACCGACTCCGATTGTCCGACCGAGTTGCGCAAGCTTCTCCACCGCACCATCGACGGCGTGCGGTCCGACATGGACGGCCTGCGTTTCAACACCGCGATCGCCAAGCTGATCGAACTGAACAACGCCCTCACCCAGCACGTCACGGCCCACGGCAGCACCCCGCGTGAGGCCGCCCTCGCTCTCACGCGCATGCTCGCCCCCTTGTGCCCGCACATGGCCGAGGAGATCTGGAACCGGCTCGGCCACGTCGAGACCATCACCTACGAAGCCTTCCCCGATGCCGATCCGTCGATGCTGGTGGATGACACGATGGAGTACCCGGTTCAGATCAACGGCAAGGTGCGCGCCCGCATCGAGGTGGCCACCGGAGCCGACCTCGCCACCGTCGAGTCGATCGCACTGGCCGACGAACGAGTGGTGGCGGCGCTCGCGGGAGCCACCCCCAAGAAAGTCATCGTCGTACCCGGCCGCATGGTGAACTTGGTCCTGTGATCTCCGGCGTCATCGAGGGCTTCTACGGAACTCCGTGGTCGTGGAGCGACCGAAAGGCGTGCATCGAGTTGCTCTCGCACTTCGACGCGAACGCCTACGTGTGGGCCGGAAAGTCCGAACCTCGTCATCGTGATCTCTGGCGTGACCCGTTCACGACCGACGAGTTGGAGGGATTCCACGATTTGTCGCGTCATCACGACGGAGTTCGATTGATCGTCGGGCTGACGCCCGGCGCCGATGCCACGGCCGCTGATGTCGTCCACAAACTCCGACCCGCGATCGATGCCGGTGCGCACGGAATCGCCCTACTCTTCGACGACCTTCCCGTGCTCGACGCCGCCGCGCGTCATCGCACGTTGGCCAACGAGGTCGAGCAAACGTTCGCTCGCCCCGTCTGGTTGACCCCCACGCACTACGCCGGCCTCGGTGGTTCCCCCTACCTGACCGAACTCATGAACGGACTCTCGTCTTCGGTCGAGGTGATGTGGACCGGCGAGCACGTGGTGACCGACCACATCGGGCCCGACGACGTGCGGGCCCGAACTCTCGCCTGCGGGGGTCGAGCACCGTTGCTCTGGGACAACACGCCCGTGAACGACGCGCTCATGAGCGAGGCTCTCCACCTCGGCCCGTACGCCGGACGCGACCCTGCGATTCGTGACGGCCTGGCGGGCGTGCTGATCAACCCGATGATGTTCGCCCGTGCTTCGATGCCCACCATCGCCAGCGCCATGGCCTGGTGTCGCGGCGACGACCCGTTGACGACGTGGGAGCGGGCCATCGATGAACGCGGTTGGCGACGGTTGGCGCAAGCCACCGCGTTTCCCGATGATCCGCACTGGCCCGGGGCGCGACCGTCGCGCGAATGGTGGCAAGAGGTCGTCGCGACGGACGCCTTCGATATCGACGAGGGTTGCCTCCCGTGGGTGAACGCGGTCCGCGAGGGAGCCCGATTGGCCGTCGCCGCGCTTGATCTGATCGAGCGACCCGACCCCGACCCTCAATTGCACGCCATGGCGGCCATCGGCCTGGCCATGGCGTGGCGCGCATGGCACCGTGAACCCGCCTTGACCTTCGGCGGTGGTCCTCGCATCCGTCCCGTGCTGACGAACGACGACCACGGTCGCTTCACCTACGACGGGCGATCCATCTCCTACTCGACGTCTCTGGTGGACGATCTGGTGCGACGCGCGACGCGCTGACTCCTGTTTCAATCCCAGCGCGGCGTGCGCACCCGTTGTGGTCGGCGCGACGTACCGAGGTGAATCACCGACGCGGAACCCGGATGCTTGGACGCACCGTCGTCGTGCGCACCGAGGACCTCCCCCACCGTCTTCACGGAGGCCAACACCGGTGAACCGTCCACGTCCACGCGATCGGCGTCGAAGTAGTCGAACCACGGGAACCCCCACTCCGCGTACTGCTGCGCCGTGACGGGTGTCGACGGTTGCGCCTCACCGGTGAGTGCCGTCCAGTTGTTGGCATCGGTGAGATGCACCCACACGCGGGCGGACTGTTCGCTTCGCCAGTCCGACTTGGAGAAATCGGACTTGTAGATCTCCTGCTGGATGAGGCCACCCGCCCCGACACCCATCTCCATCATGCAGTCCACCGGTGCCATGCTGAAGCAGACGCCGGGAGGCGGGCTCGACGTGCGAATCCAACGGTCTTGACCAATGCGCCACCGCTCGAGTGCTTCGTCGGTGAGTTCCCACACGACGATCTGAACGCCACCCACGGGCGCCTCGTCGCTTAGCTGCTCCTCCACCGTGGCGCCATCGCCGAGGCGGGCCGCCACGAACTGGCGAACCTCACCGGTCGAGGTCTTGAATCCGTCGAGCCACGGCTGGGTGGTGCCCACGAGAAAGTTCTGTTTGCGGTGGCGCAGGCGCTTCTCGAGCTTGTCGCCCGTGATCGCGCATCGGAGTCCGGTGGCGACCTGGATGGCAACGGGGACGTTCGCGTGGAACGACAACCACATCGCCTCGCGTTGGTAGATGGGCATGACCACACCCCCACGCTCGATCATGGTGGAAGTGGCGCCTTCGCCGAGGGACTCCACGCTGCGAAGCGGGAACATCCCGAACCCAGGCGGTAGCCCGTTCAGACCGGACTCGGCGACGCGCAGGGTGCGCTGGAACGTGATGTCGACCAGGTCTCCGATGCTGATTTCGCTGCCTCCGAAGTCGTGGGACACCACCGAGACCGGCGCCTTTCGCGAACGACCGCTCGCGCCCGACTTCTTCGATCCGGATTTCTTGGTTTGGCTCATGACGCTCCTCGTGACGCGGTGATCCCCGCACTGGAAGGAACGAACGACATGAACCGAAGTGTGCGACGAACCGTACAGCGATACGCAAAGGTCGGCGGCGCACACAATCGACGACCGGCGGCGTTCATGGAGACATGACCAAGAAACCAGCGAATCCATCCCCCACCACGAACCCATCGGCCACCAAGCGGGCGGCCCGCACCGAGGCCTTCCGTCAGAAGAACGCCCGTCGCCGCGCCCAGCGTGCGGACAAGCGCTCCCGCCTCACCCTGGGGCAGTACCTCGAGTGGCGTCGTCAGATGCGTCTCCTGCCCTTCCACTCCGACAAGGTCAAGCGCGAAATCCTGGACGGAAATTCGCTCAATCAGTCGTCGTCGGATCGTTCTCCCATCCGGGTGCCCAAGTGAGCGCCGAAACCAACCGCCACCGTGTCATCAGACTCGGGGGCGACGGCTCGGCGTCCACGGAACCCACCCCCGGGTCCGAACCAACGAAGGAGACATCCATGACCACACCGTCCACCACCCGAACCCCCAAACGACCAGTACCCCCGACGAGCGTCATGGCTCCCGCGACCCTCGGGTCCGACGACGTGGTTCAACTCCCCTCCTGTTGGCGCGACGTGGTGGACGCCTTGGCCGCCGGCATCGATCGCCTCGTTCTCTTCGGACCTCCCGGGACCGGAAAGACGTACGCCGGTCTCACCCTGGGCGACGTCGCCGGAGGCGCGTATCGACTCATCTGCAACGAGGACATGACCGCCGCCGATGTGACGGGACACTTCATGCCCACCGCCGACGGCACCTGGAAGTGGCTCGACGGCAGTGTCCTCAAAGCATGGGACGGCAATGGCTCCATCGGTGGTCGCATCGTGGCCGACGAGATCGACCGCGCATCGGGTGACGTGCTGTCGTTGTTGTTGAATATGTTCGACAACGTGGAAAGTGCGTCGTGGCAACATCCCGACAGCGGCATGGTGCACCGCCCGCGTCCGGGCTTCAGCGTCATCATGACCACCAACGTCGAGGACATGCGGGACTTGCCGGTGGCGTTGAAAGACCGCTTCCCGGTGGCGATCCGCATCGACCAACCGCATCCCGGCGCTCTGGCTCGACTGTCTCCGTACCTGCGCGCACCGGCGGCGGCCGCGGCGGCGGCCGACAAGGCCCGTCGCTTCAGCGTGCGCTCGTTCATGGCCTTCGATCGCCTCCGCGAGAGCGGCATGGATCTCGAACGTGCGGCGTTCCTGATCTTCGGCAACCACTCCAAGGACATCCTCGACGCCATCCGGGTGGACGCCGTCAGCAAGCGACCCGCGAAGAAGGCATCATGACAGGTCGCCACGTGGCGATGCCTGAATGGCTCGAACGCGACGACATTGCGGCACGTCCGTGGGTCGTCGAGGAGGGTGCGCCTCGTCGTGGCGACGCGTTCACCAACCTCGTCACCCACCGGATGCGCGTGCCACTGGGTTCCGACGAGACGTCACGCTGCATACGGGCCCACGAACTGATGCACGCCAAGGTGAGTCCCGTCACCATCGTCATCCCGGACTCGTACTCCTATCTCGCCCACGACACCGTGGTGGTCGCCGAGGAGTTCCGCGTCAACATGCTCACCGGCGTGGCGGGATTCCCCGTCATGAAGTTCCTGTCGGACGGCAGTGAGCGCCGAACCGGAGAGCGGCTCGCCGAGTGCCTCGAGTGGAACGAGCTCGTCCACATGGTCGCCGCCACCGCGGGTACGAAGTCGCACAACGAACTTCTGGCCGGTGTCCGCAAGGTTCGACCCCAATGGGTTCACCCGTTGCGCAAGGTGACCGCGGCGATCCGACGTCACTGGAAAGGCGCCACCGACAACGAGACCAACCTCGACTTCGTCAGCTCCACGACGTCCGTCGACGGAATCCCCGAAGGTTGGTATTTCACCCTCGAGGTGGCGCGCATCCTTCACCGGGCTCTGCGCTCATCGGACGAGATCGAGGACGCCGACGCCCCCGATCTCACCAATCTGGACGATCACGACGCTGACCCCGAGGGGCGGTGGGGCCGCCTCATCGAATTGTCGGTCGATCGAACGCGCCGGGTGGACGGTCGCATCGGTCGTCGCAAGCGCGCCAGTGTCGTCGGACGCAACCCACGTCACATCGAACGACTGCTCACCGACCCCCAACGACGCATCTTCGAACGTCGCGATCGTGGCAACGGCGGCGTCGTGCTGATCGACCAGTCGGGCTCCATGCGTCTCACGCAGGACGACCTCTGGAACATCATCGAGGCCGCCCCGGGTTGCGTCGTCATCGGCTACAGCCACGCACCCGGCACTGACGCGACACCGAACATCTGGGTCATCGCCGAGCGAGGTCACGTCACCGAGCAGGTTCCCAGCGGGAACCTGGGTAACGGCATCGACGGACCCGCCCTGCACTTCGCCCTGAGGAAGAGGCGGAACGGCGAACCGTTCATCTGGGTCTGCGACGGCTGGGTCACCGACGAACTCGACCAGTTCAACGACCGACTCACCGACGAATGCGCGACCATCGTGGCCACGAACGGCATCCATCAAGTGCCCGACGTGGCCCACGCCATCGCGGCACTCGGGCGGGCCGGCCGAGGGGAAACCTTGCGACCGACCGCCATCGGACCCGTCGCCACATCCGATGCCTGGAGGTCCAGAACACGCTGACATCCGGACTTCGACCTTCACCCGCACACCATCGACCCATCGGAGCGTTCTTCTTTCCATGAGCCACCACAGCAACACCACGTCCGTCACCTTCGCCATGACTCCGCCCGAGTTCCAGCTCTTGGCCACCTTCATGGCGCCCCTGCGATTCGACGAGTCGAGCGGCGAGTCCATCTGGGTGTCGCGGCGCATCGATGGCAGTCGAACCTGGACGGCCCACGCCAACGGAACCACGTCGGTCATCGAGATCTCCGACGAGAACGAGTCGACGTCCGATGTCGAACCGTGGTCGTTCCCGATTCCGGAGAATCTGCTCATCTCGATCGGCAAGATTTTCCTGACGTACGACGAGGTGATCGTCACGCTCTCCGATGACACCGCCACCATCGCCACCGAGGAGATCACGATCTCGGTAGCCCAGAACCCGCACGCCCACATTCCCGCCATCCCACCCATGAGCGAGTCGGTGTGCGAGGTCAGTGTCGACGCGTCCAATCTGTGGATCCTCCTGTCCACCGCCCGCATGTGGCCCGCGGGCGGCGAGGGTAATGGCATGAACCCACCCCTGGTGTGCACCTTCGACATCGACAACGGGCTCGTGCGTCTCAGCGCGGACTGGACCGCGGTCGGTCTGGGCGTTCACCAATTCGACACGAAGGCCAACTTCGGCAACCTCGAACCCGGAGCGTTCCTACCCCGTTTCAATTTCCCGCACTCGGCACTCCTCGACATCCTGCGCGACCCCGTGTCGGCCAATCGGATGTCCGACATCGTCATCCACGCCAACACCACCGGCGAGGGTTTCATTTTGTTCGAGGGCGACAACTGGAAGCTCCACGTGCCCGCCCTGCCCAACGTCAGTCATTGGGGACACGACCTCGAGTCGGTCATCGGTGGTATCGACTTCCAGTGGGCCAACTGCGCCCTCGTGCACGTTCTCAGCCCCGAATTGTCGCACGGCATCATCGAGTTGAGCGCCCTACCCGCCAGCGACCAGACCGGCCCCTTCAAGTATCGGGTCAGCTACGAGGTCTTGGACGATGTCGTGCCCACCATCGACCTGTACAACGAACTCAATTCCCTGAACGAGGGGGCGGCGGGTTGTCGACTGGTGATCGACGGTCATCGCGTGGTGGCCATGTCGGATCTCACGCAGGAGAACTACGAGCAACTCGAAACCCACGTGAACGCGTTCGCCCGCAACGTGTCGGCGCTACCGCCAATTCTCGGCGCCCTCCACGGCAGCCGCTGACCGAGCAAGTTCACCGAAACATCGTTTCGGCGTTCACCCGACATCACCTCTCGTTCACTCGCGTGAACCATGGTCGTCGTGGCGAATACGTCGCCGAACGATGACACGAGGTGGAACATGAGGACACGACGTCACGGAGTGCGCACGATCGGAGGCTTGATGGCCCTCGGTGTCGGTGCCCTACTCGTCACGACCGGCACGGCGGCCAGAGCCGTTCCGCCGATCGCCGCCGGTGGATTGCAGTTGGTCCCCGTCGGGACCTACGACGGTGGTGGCTTGGCTCGAGCGGAGATCGTCTCGTACGACGCCGCCTCCAAGCGGATGTTCATCAACAACGGTGCACAGAATCGCGTCGACATCGTGTCCATCGCGGACCCAACCAGCCCGACGTTGGTGTCGAGCTTCGACGTGTCGAGTTACAACGGCTACACCAACAGCGTGGCCGCGGGGAACGGGATCGTGGCGGTGGCCATCGACGTGACCGCCACGGTGGCGTCCAACGGTCGAAAGACCGCGAACAACGGAAAGATCGTGCTTCTCGACACTAACGGCACCTTCATCCGAAGCCTGGACGTCGGTGTCCAGCCTGATCACGTGGGATTCTCCCCCGACAAGACCAAGATTCTCGTGGCCGGCGAAGGCGAGCCGCTGTGCGCCAACGACGACCCGGCCACCACCGGTGGTGTCGACGAGTCCACCGACCCGGCTCTCGTGACGGACCCCAATGGCACGATCTCGATCATCGACGTCGCCAACGGTGCGGCGAACGCCACGGTGACCACCCTCGACTTCAGCGCATTCGACAAGACCGCGTTGTTGGCCGAGGGTGTGCGAATCTTCTTCCCCAACTCCACGGCGGCCCAGGACCTCGAACCCGAATACATCGCGGTCAGCCCCGACAACTCCAAGGCCTTCGTCACGCTTCAAGAAGCGAACGCCGTTGCCGTGGTTGACCTGACCACCACGACCATCTCGGACATCGTGAGTCTGGGCTACAAGGACTGGGGCGCCGTCTCGGGCAACTTGCTGCTCGACGCCAGCGACCGTGACAACGGCTCGAACGGAGCGGCCCGCAACATGGTGTCCTATGCGGGTCTTCCGCTGAAGGGCATGTACATGCCCGACACCATCGCCAGTTTCGCCCGAAATGGCCAGACGTACACGGTCACGGCGAACGAGGGGGACACTCGCGACTGGACCTGTTACAAGGAGGAGGCTCGCATGGGTGATGCCACGTTCAACGCGATCTGGACCGCCTCCGGCGTGGATGCGACCGCGTACAAGACCGCGCTTCGACTGTCCCGCCTCAAGACCACCCTGGCATTCCCGTCCACCTCGACCGGTTCCTCGGGTCTCTATGCCTTGGGCGCCCGTTCGTTCACCATCTGGAATGCGTCGGGCGCCAAGGTGTGGGACAGCGGTTCGCAGTTCGAGGAGATCATGCAGCGCGACTTCCCGACGTGTTTCAACTCGGACGCGTCGGACACCGGCACGGCGGCCCAGATGGCAGCGTCCATTTGCGGCTCCCGCATGGACGGACGTTCCGATGACAAGGGTGTCGAACCCGAAGCCATCACCACCGGCGTCATCGGCGCACAAACCTTCGCCTTCATCGGCCTCGAGCGTGTCGGTGGAGTGATGGTGTACGACGTCAGCAATCCGGTGAACCCGCAGTTCGTCACCTACAAGAACCCGGCCATCGACGGCTCGACCGGCGCGGGTGCCACCGACGTCTCGCCCGAGGGAATGGTGTTCGTGCCGGCCGCGCAAAGCCCGAACGGAACGCCACTCCTGTTGGTGGCCAACGAGCTGTCGGGAACCACGACGGTTTACGAAGTGCGCGTGCCCACGCCCTTGGCGCCGTCGGTCGATGCGCCCGCCACGGCCACCATCGACACGTTCACCGAGCGTTCCATCGTGTCCACCCCATCGTTGACCCAAGGTGGCACGGTGGCGGCCACGTACACCGGCTTCACCCCGTACGAAACGGTCCACTTGGTGATGGAGTCCGTGCCCACCGTGTTGGCCACCGGCACCGCCAGCGCCACCGGCTCGATCACCCTGAGCGCCAACGTCCCCGGTGACGCGACCGTCGGCAACCATCGGGTGTCGTTGTACGCCCCCGTCAGTGGCATCGGCGTGCGCATGTCGGTCACGGTGGCCGCGGCCGCCAGCCCAACGCCGAGCACTCCGCAGGTGAACCCCGACACGTTGCCGGCAACCGGCTCCGATTCGGACGTGGGAGCGCTCGGACTGCTGCTGCTCTCGGTCGGTGGTGCGATGTTGACGATCAGGCGGCGGCGTCCGGCTTGATCCGCGGAAGGACCGCCCGCTCGAGAAGGTCCAGGCTCTCCTGGGCCAACTCGGGCGGGATTCCCCCCATCAACGGGTGCATCGTGAGCGAACCGAATTTCTTCGCCAGTTCGACGCACTCGTCCGGGGTGACCACGGCGTAGACACCGCTGGCCTTCACGTCTTCCAGCGTCTCGGTGTTGTGCACGTGCACCACCGATGACTGTCCGGGTCGCTGCCACTCTCCGTAACTGCGAGCCTCGTGCATGATGTAGGGCGCGAGGCGATTCCAATCGCGCTCCGGGTCCTCGGTGACGTGAATGAATCCGGGGGCATTGGCCGGCAACATCACGAAGCCCTTGAATCCGACCTTGTCGCATTCCTCGCGATACGCGTCGGCCACGGCCGGATCGTTGTTGGCGGCCGAGAAGAAGCAATGCAGACGAGCGGCACGTCGAGCGGCGACCGGCGTCGATCCGCCCATCAACAACATCGGTCCGCCGGGAGTGTGCGGCAGCGGCCGAACCTTGATGCGCCGTCCATCGAGGTCGAAGTACTCGCCGGTCCACGCTTGACGCATGGCGGACACGCAACGCTCGAGGTCACTGAACCGGTTCTTGAAGTCGAGACCCGCCATCTCGAACTCCTCCTGGCGATAGCCGGTGCCACAGATGACGCTCATGCGTCCCTTGGCCACCAGGTCGACGGTGGCCAGTTGCTCGGCCAAACGGATGGGGTCGTGCATGATCACGAGAGCGGCCGAGATGTTGATGCCGATTCTTTCGGTGGACGCCGCCACGGCGGCGGCCAAGGTCACCGGGGCCGGCATGAACCCGTCGTCCGTGCCGTGATGCTCGGACAGAACCACCATGTCGAGCCCGATGCGATCGGCCCATCGCACCTGCTCCAGGCACGCGGCGTACTGGCCCGCCGCCGTCACCCCGTGAGCGGGGCTACCCGCCGGCGGGATCCGCAGGTCGTAGCGCATGATCACCATGGTCATCGGGGGTCCTCCGTTGCTCGGCTCGGCACCCGCCCATCTTCACATCGGCCGTCACCGAGCGGGAACTCGGTGCGTATGTGACCACCCTGAGTGATTCGCGGCCCCGCCTGCCCGCCGATCCTCACGCGAGGTGACATTTCACCTGTTCACAAGGGCATTTTTGTGACATCCACCACATTCGCCAATCAGTCTTCATACGTTGCGATCGCGGTCGAGAGGCCGCGAGACCCGAAGGGGAAAGAACCATGTACATCGTTGCAATTTTCATCGTGATGGCGATCCTGTTGGAGGCGGTCATGACCGTCCTGCACTCGATCCTGGGGACCATTGGTCTCAGCGACACCATCAAGAAGATTCCGGTACTCGGGGCCAACCTGACCCTGCTCATCTCCATCCTCATCGTCTGGTTGCTCGAGGCCAACGTCCTCGGCGGCTGGGGCGTGATGTGGGAGGACGACTGGAAGAACTACATCGTGAACGGCGCCATCATCGCCGGCATGATTCCGCTGAAGGACGCCGTGTTCGGCGCGATCCAGAAGGGTCTGCGGGCCTGAGCCCCAGTTCCGACGTTACATCAACCTCGACGAACGGGGGTCGGCCCATCGGGCTGGCCCCCGTTTCGCATTTCCGGACGTCTAATCGACGCGACAGATGAGGCCGACACGCGGGTCGACTGCCCCGGTGGCCATGTTGTCGAACACACCCCTCACGGGTTCGGCCCCCGACGTGGAGCGGTAGTCCAACCACTCGTCGCTCCATCGTGCGAACTCCCGCCAGGCCTCTCCGACCCGAGCGTCCAATCCGGCTTTGCCCCACTCCTTGCTGCGTAAAGCGATCTGCGATGGCGCGAAGAAGAACTCCGGCTTCGGTCCGGCCAGCGGGGAACGGTCACCATCGGACTCCACGTTCCAGTGGGTGCCTCCCACGATCATGCTGTACACGAGTTCGTCGTCGTAGCGACCGTGCACACGCTGGTTGACCGCTCGATCCCCTGCGATGTCGACGTAGACCGCCGGGCCGTCGGGCAGGGTTCCCTCGTCGCCGTACGTCACCACCCGGTCGTAACATCCGAGGCTCTCGACGAACGCGCGATTCGACGGCGACGTGAGGCCGATCACGGTCACGCCACCTCGTCGCTTCATCAAGAACGCGGCCCCGATCGAGGTCTTGCTCGACGCACTCGAGATCACGGCCACCGATGCACCGAAGAACTCGGGACGATCGGAGCCCTCTCCGGCGATGAAATCGTCGATCATGAACGAGGTCATGAACAGTGGCCACAGAACCATTTGATGGTTCTCCAACTCGGTCAGATAGGCCGGATCGTTGTCGACCGTCGCGTATCGGTTGTACGCGGTCGCCATGGGCGCACGATGTGCCGCGACGTCGATGAATCCGGTCCCGTCCGCTTTCCCCGGCGTCATCACCAGGGTGTTGGCCATGGGCAGATAGCCGTACACCCGCGTTCCGACCGGCACGTCGGCACAACGGCTCTCGGTGGCCACGGCGAACCCCCACACCGGGACACGACCCCACACGCGGCCATCGTCGAGGGAGTCACCCGCGGGCACCGGAAAGAAATCCCAGTAGCGCATGGCCTCACCGAACACCGCGTAGGTGATGTTGTTGGACGTCAACGCGAAACGCTCCACCGTGAAGCGTGTCTGTCCGTCGGCCAGCGCGGCCTCGGTTCGCTCGGCCACGCGACTCGTCCCGACATCGTTGCGCACCACCTCGATGACCGTTTCCATGTTGTCCCCTTCCGTTCTGGTTCTACTTCTCCACCGCTGACCCGACGACGCTCTCAGGTCCGACGCTCGCGAGCCGCCGGCATCCAGTTCGGGCCGGCGGTTTCGTCGATGCGGGCCAGAAGTCTCTCACCGATCGGCTCGACCAGATTCACGTACTGCGTCGTGATCTCCTCGCCCAGGTTGCGCCAGACCCGAACACACAGTTCGTTCGTGCGCTCCTCGATCAATTCGCGAACCGCCAGACCGGCGGCGTTGACCACTCCGCCCTCGGCGAGACCGCGGGACTCGAGATCGGCGAAGGCTTCGGAAAGGGCCGCTTCATCGGCTCCGCGACTCTGGGCGATCCATCCCCCGTAGTTCAGGTGCGCGTCGTGCAGGATTCCGGCCTGCACCCGCGAGATGTCCTCGCTCGTGAGGATGGCGAAATGCGTGTCACCACGCCATTCGCGAATGCAGTTCACGGCAAGCCAGGCCGACACCAGCTCGTCCTCGGGTCGTGGGGCCTGGCGATGTGCGGCGAAGCAGACTCTCCCCGATTCGGGCAGCTCATCGGCCACGGCCCACATCGCCGGCCCCATTTCGGCGAGTTCGTCGACGATCTCGGGAACGTACCGACGCAGGCCTTCACCAACCGCCGCGTTGCGGGCGTCGTAGATCTGCTCCCACGTGGTGTGAGCGAGTGCGGTCTCGATGGCGAACTTCAGGAATCCTGGATGGATGGAATAGAACGCGGCCGCCACGGGCTGCGGACCGGCCGGCAACAACGGCGCCGCACGACTGGCCGCGTAATAGCCGAGACCGTTGGGCACTCCGAGCGCGGTGTACAACTCGATCGCCCGTGGATCCCAGTAGATCCATCCGATCAATCGGTGCGAGGCGAACGACGCGCGGGCCGTCAATTCCGTCCAATCGGTCATGGTGCCCTCCCCTCTTGTTCTGACACTACAACTGACAGTTATAGTTGGCGACCATGAACTTGCGTGGAATCCGACGTCCCATCATCGTGCTCACGGTGAGCTTGTTGATCGGCTCGTGTTCCTCGGATGACTCGACCGGCACATCCTCCGACGCGCCGACCACGACGGTACCCACCGAGCCGGAGACCACCACGACCCTCGCCCCCGAGTTCCCCATGGTTCGTGGCAGTCGGTATTGCGAGCTGTTGTTCCTGCGCGCGACGGAAACGGGCATTCAGGCCACCGTCTACGGCACCCAGGGCCTCGGTTACTGCCCCCAGGCCGATTGGGATGCACTCGACACCACCCCGTTGGCCGCCGAGATGAACGCGTTGTTCGTGTTGCGGAACGGGCCACGCGTCTGGTTGGTCGATTCGGTCGTGAAGACCGACATCGACGAGTCGGAGCGCCGCACGTTCGGAAACCTCGAGATGAACCGTCTCGCCGTCGTCGACATCGCCGACCCCAGCACGGTCGGTCGCCCGTACACCTGGCAGGAAGTGGACCGGCGAAGCATCTTCACGTTCGCGGCGGGCTCCACGGAGTTCTTCCTCACCGATCCGGACGGCAATCGATTCGTGATGCAGGCCTTCAGTCAGCAGCTCGATCCGACCATCGACGAAGCATCGTTGTCGACCCTCGGAGACCGATTGACCTTG
>Ga0129333_10001464_pt1 | contig 21447 bp, 5 predicted proteins | sample CPB6_08_DNA_FD_94474 | JGI IMG/M metagenome (GOLD analysis project Ga0129333, IMG submission 94474) | Freshwater to marine salinity gradient microbial communities from Chesapeake Bay, USA - CPBay_Sum_0.6_0.8_DNA | ecosystem: Environmental > Aquatic > Marine > Coastal | place: USA: Chesapeake Bay... | reverse complement strand
CTGTCACTGACGGTTCTAATAATATTATTATTCAAATCAATAGCGCAACTGGTAGTAATTATGGAAAACTTAGAACAGAGCTAAATGGATCTGCAGGTAGTTGGAGTACGCAAACTGATGTTGTTACATTAATGAATGCTGGTTATGCTCACGTCGCATTAACTAAATCTTTCTCTAATTCAATTGCTACTTATACTGTTTATATAAATGGAACTCAATACTCGCAAAGAACGAGTTCAGTAAATATAAATCCTACTGAAATTGATTTTGGAAGCACTACTGGATCTCTTTCAAATCCAACAAGAGTTGATGATATTCGTTTAAGTAACTATGTTGTATCTTACAGTGGATCTACTCCTACATCTGCATATGCAGTTGTAGATTATGGTCAGGCATCTGGATTTGTGTTTAAAGCAGATAAAAATGCGGATACTGAAAGATTGGGAACTATAACCTTAACTGATCACGGATACAGTATCAGCAGAACTACATCTTCTTCTATTACAGCATCAACAGATTCAAATACTATCGTTTCAACTTACATTTTAGGATCAGAAGGTCTTCAAATTTTAGATTTTAACTCTACAAATTCATTATTAACGCAAAATAATGCAATTCCAACTTCAACTGTAGATTTGTGGTCTTCAAGAACTGCTACTATTCCTACTATTGGTGGCACAAAAGTAAAAGTTACTGCAAATGCACTCGATAAGTTTTTCTTCAATTCATTCACAACAAGCAAAATAGACAACATAAGAAAATTAAATATTAATCAGTCTTTTAATTTTAATGTTGGTACTACATTAGTTCTTAAAAATTCTATCGGTGTGACGATAGCATCAGCAAAAATCATAGACAAAAATTTAATAGATAACTATGTTTTAATTGCAGATATTACAGGAACATTTTCATTGGCAACGGGTCAATTGAGCAGTTCTGATGATTTTGTAAATGAGATATTGGCATATCCATTTACGAATGTATCAAATACGTCTCCAGGATCTTTTACGATTTCCATACCAGGTGGTTTAGATGCCAAATTTAAACCTTATTCCGATGCCGATTATCTTATTAGAATTGATGCCGTATCATCTGGTTCTAGTTATGTCGTTGGTTCTGTTGTAACATTAAGTAGCTCCAATTTTGTATTTAATAGTGCATATAGTTCTGTTGTTATAGGTGGATTAACAAATGTAACTCAGATTAGTATTATTACTAATTTAACTAAAATTTTGCAAGTTGATTCAATAGATAATACCGATTTGATTTTTGTAAGATCAAATACTTCTCATTATCTTAATGAGCAATCTATTGTTTACGTAACAACTTCACCAACATACGCACCATTATCAGGAACATTTGACGTATATTCAATTTTGTCCAAAAAGGAATTTATAGTCAGATTATCTGATGTGGCTTCCAGTTTCATAACAAATCAAACGGTTAATATTTTTGTAAAAAATCCAATATTTAAATTTATTTACGGACAGCAATATACTTTTGATACTTCCCATTCATCTATGCAAGGTCATTATCTCTCATTCTATAGAGATAACTTATATAAAATTGAATACACATTTAAAAACATTGTTAGGAGAGGAACTCCTGGATTTGATGAACCTGGAAATTCACCATTTATCTCGTTTAAAGTTACTGATGATGCTGCTAATATTAGTTACTATGCGGACCCATCCGATTTGAGTTTGGATGGTCCAGTTGATAATACATCTTATATTGATGTTCAACCAAGTCCTTATATCGGTTCTTTTGTAATCACGGATTTGGCTGGAGGAACAATTACATCTGGTCCAAATAAATTTAAATTTGAGTTACTTTTTGAACCAGAAAAGGTTGCTGTTGCTTCATCTTCATATTATTCAACTTCTTCAACTAAAGCTGTAGGACCAATTTCAAAAATTCGTTTAGTTAATGGTGGAGGTTTTTATAAAAAACTTCCAATTGTTAGCGATATTGTTTCATCTAGAAAAATTGAAAGGGTAGATATTATTGAACCAGGAACAGAATACGAAGCAGGTGAATATTTTAGTGTTCCTATTTTGGGAGATGGAACTGGAGGTAAAGTATCAATTTTAGTCGATGGAACTACTGATCCTGCGGGTCAAATTGTAGAGGTTACCGTTACTGATCCAGGAAAAGGATATACTACAGCGTTTATTGATGTGGATGCTATTGATGGTATATTAGGCCCAGGTCTAGCTGGTTCTGGTGCTGAACTAGAGGTTGTTATCCCTCCAAAAGGATCTGGAGCGTCTATTTTCACAAAAGGTACAAATGTAGGTAAAATTAAAAAATTAAGAAACAATAACTTTGGTTTTAATTATACTCATGATTACACTTTAAGACCTGAAATTACCTTCCCAGTAAATTTACAATTAGTAAATACTAGTATTTTAAGTAGTATTAAAGTAGTAGATCCAGGAACAGGATATACAACTCCTCCAGAAGTTATAATTGAAGGTGGTGGTGGAAGTGGAGCTATTGCTCAGGCATTAGTTAAAAATGGTAGAATTAGCGATATTCTTGTTAAAAATCCTGGTTCTGGTTACTCTACTGCTCCTACAGTATCATTAAAATCTAGCTTTACGTATGTTGTCAATTTAGACTTAGGTTTATTTCAATTCTCGTTCCCACATGGTATTCAAAATGGAGCCGAAGTTACATTTAGCGTTCAAGATCTTGGAGAAGGATCTTCATTCCCATTAACTTCATTTGGTTATATTGATCCAGATCAAATCTATTATGCAATTGCAGGATCTTCTGCTGGTCTTGAAGATGATCAATTGAGAATTGCACTAACACCTCAAGATGCTGTTAGTGGCAATTATATTTCCTTTGCTAATGCTGGAACAGGTAGACAAATTATTCTCACCTCGTCTTTTGGTGGTAGTGCGGAAGCAATTGTAGAAACTGGAAGATTCCTTTCTGGAGAATTTGTATTCCAAGGTGAGGCACTAGAAACCGCAACTGCTTCTGGATATGTTTCCACCAATGATGGATGGCAGGTTGGACCAAGACTTCTAAAAATTACATCAGTTAATGGTATTTTTGAGGTTGGTCAGCAAATTAGTGGAGTCGTGTCAAAGGCAAGTGGTACAATAACTCAAATTAATATTGCCAAGGGTGTTTTAGAAGTTAACTCTATTACCAATACAGTAGGTAAGTTTTTAGATGATATTGGCAAACCAAGTGAAATTGTACAAAAAATTCAAGATTCCTATTTATATCAAGCATACTCTTATAATGTTAAATCTCCCGTTCCAATTGAAGAGTGGAGAAATACTTTAATTGATACAACTCATCCAGCTGGATTTAAAGTATTTGGAGAAATTGATATTTCTGAGGGTGGTAAAGGATTGACAGATAAAACAGATTTTGAATTGACTAAGAGTGTCAATTTGATAGAAAGTTCTGTTGTCGCTGATATTGATAATTTTGCATTGGTGGAACCAGTTTATCAAGATTTTGACAATACTCAAGTTCTTTTCAGATCCAAGCGTTTGACTTCTTCGGAGGAAATTTTAACTTCAGTTGTTCAAAAATTAGATGATATTTCCCCCTTATTTGATGGTGTCAGAAAAACTTTCCCCTTGACAATTGACGGTAATGTTGTAATTGCAAATACAAGTCAATTCATGATTGTTATTAATGGTGTCGCACAATCTCCAGGTACTTCTTTTGTTGTTCAGCAAGGTAGTATTGTATTCTTTGAAGCTCCTTTAGCTCCTACAAAAATTAGTTATGCTGAGATAGCATTAACTTTTGAAAACACATACATTTTAACTATCAACAATGTGTCTGGTATTTTACCAGAACTAGGAAATTCAATTAGAGGATTAACATCAAACGCTACAGCTACAGTTGTATCATCTACAACTTCAACAATAACGATTTTTAATATTTCTGGAACGTTTTCCAATGGAGAAACTATAATTTCTACTGCTACAGGATTGAACTGTACTTTAGTTTCTAAGGACGATATTCAAAATGATAATGTTTTTGAATTTAAGGAAAGGATTACTAACTTAAATGGAAAAACTGCTATTGTTGAAGAAATAAACTTAAATAGTGAGTTAAATACAGTTACTAATAGTATAGTAATTAGTAAGTCTTCTGGAACTTATGATAGTCCATCAGGATTATTAGAATTGCAATTAAATAATTTTATAGTTTCTGCTAAATCTGGAATTGTTGCTAAAATTACAGGAATATCTCCATATCAAGATCCAGAAACTGGAACTTTCGTTTCTTCAATTTCGATTAGCGATCCAAGTTCTTTCTTCGGTCTTTTATTTAATAGAATCGTAAATCCACAAAATCCAAATGCAATAGTAGATGATCTAAGCAAATCTTTGATTGAAGTTACAGATTTAGAAGATTCTGATATTAAAGTAGAATCTAATTTTGTTCCATTTGAAGATGTAACAAATATCGTTTTAGATTTTGATTATAATCAAAGAACACCCAAAACCATTACGGTTTCTGGAAATGCGTCTTCCTCTTCAACGCAATCTAAATTTGGTAATGGATCAATTTATTTAGATGGATCTGGAGATTATTTAACTATTACAGATGCTTCGGATTTTGATTTTGGTAATTATACTTTAGAAACATGGATATATGTTCCATCATTACCATCTGGTACATATTCAATGATCTTCTCTTTGACTGGTGGACCTAATTTTTATTGGGGACTTCGTAAAGTTGGAAGTACATTATATCTAACTTCTTTTGATGGTGTAACAATTAACGAACAATCATCTGGAACTACTGTACAGGTTGGTCAGTGGGCTCACGTTGCTTGGACTAGAAGTGGAACTACTATCAGATCATTTGTAAATGGTAGTTTGGTTCATACTGGTACGTCATCAGCATCCGCAAATGCTACTGGTTTAATGATTGGGTATGATGATACTTATACTAATCAATATCAATATAATGGTTATCTTGATGAGATCAGAGTATCAAATTTCACAAGATACTCAACCGCATTTACTCCAGCACAACTTCCATTTTCAAATGATACCTATACAAAATTATTAATCCATGGTAATACAAATATAATTGATGATGGTGGTCTCACATCAAACGTTCAAAGTAAAGATTTAATCCAAAATATCAGTGTTGATTATATTAACGAAACTGGAGATTTTTCTTTAGGAGAAGAAGTATCATCTAAAAAATTATCTTATCATACTATTTCAGGAGGTAATTTCCAAGTAGGAAACACTGTTACAGGATCTACTTCTGGAGCAAGTGCAACTATAATTGGTATCAATTATGCATTAAAAATATTATATCTTGGTCAACAAGTTGGAACATATACTTTAGAAGAAACTATATCCAATGGTTCTGGGGTTACTGCAAAGGCATCCAATTATATCGAAACTTCTTTTACCGTAAATCAAATTAATACAACAACTAATAATATTATTACTGGTCAATTTGATTCTGATACCAGACATAGATTTAGAGATGCTGCAAATTTATTAAGATTAAATTCTTCTTATATTGTAGATGAAGTAGCGGGAAGATTAAAAAATCGTTATCCAGATTTAGAAATTCCTGGAGATACTTCTAATGGATCTGATGGTACAAATCGTTGTAAGTTAGATTTATCATTATTATTGAATGCCGTTGCTGAAGATCTAGAAAATGGAGGTAATTATAATACTATTACAGCAGCAAAATTCTATATTGATGCAAATGGGGGATTGAACTTTATTAAATTACAGGCATTACAAAGTCTATATGCCCATACTCAAATGAGTTTATTATGTCAATCTGCTGTTGATGGAACTTTAAGTTCCTCTCCAACGTATACAGATAAAGTTCCAGTTCCACCATTAGAAGTAATTGTTGATGGAGGTGGATGCGCGAATGTCAAATCTGCAATTGATACTTTATGGAATAGTATTAATGATATAATTGCTCCAGCTGGTCAAGTCTATAGAGATGCTGGAGACTTACTCTGGTTTAATAGAAACTACATCGCTCAAGAAGCAACTGGATACATCGAATCTTATTTTAGATATACATTAAACGGTATAATCTACAATGCTTTTACGTATCCAGGAGGATCTGCAGATGTCTGCGAAAGAGACATTGTGGATTATATTATCCCATCCATCATATCAGATTTAATCACTGGTGGAAATTCCAATATTGTATCCGCTATGGAATATTATATTGGAAATGGAAACATTCAGTATGTTAAAAATGAATTATTACCAACTATAGTAGCTTTTGAAAAAGTTAACGAGTTATGTCAACTTGCTATCAATAACTGGATAACTGGTCCATCAACAACATATACAACTCAATACGGAGCAACTGCAACTAAGTATACTGATTTATCTATCAGTATTGATGATGGAACTTATGGTGGTGGTTGTGCAAATATCAAGTCCACTATTGATACGTTATTTGATGTCGCAATTGGTATTTTGCAACCAGGCAGCACATTACAAAGAAATACAGCTAAACTATTATTATTCAATAAAGAATATATTAAGTATGAATCTTTACAGAGAACTTTGAATAATTATCCATCGTTTACTGTTCCTGGAGGAAATGCAAAATGTTTAAGAGATATTGGTTATATTGTTGATGCACTTGTATATGATTTATTGACAAATGGAAATTCTGGTATTGTAAATGCAACATTAGCATACATCGATGCTGCTACTGGTACTGTATTGTCACTACAAGGTGAGTTGGTTCAAAGCATATATGCATACAATCAAGTTAATGCGTTAATGAAACAAGCAATAGCAGAGACTTTAACTTCTCCTGCTACTGCTTCTGGTCAATACGCATATACAGATATAAACATATCTATAACTGGTTCCAACTTAACTACAATGCAAACTTTTATTGATAATAGAATGGCTATATTGCTAGGAACTCTAAACAATGCTGATTATATTGAAAATAATGCAATCATTAGTTCAAATTCTATTACTGTTCCAACAAAAACATATCCAACTAGAACGTCAATAAGTCCAGTTACAGGAAAAATTTCTGTTGGTGATTATGTTTATGGATTTACCTCAGGAAGAAATGCTGAGATAGAATCAATAATATTTAATCGTGCAACAGTAAAAGATATATATCTCAGATTTACTATTGAATATGATGAAGAAGCAGAAACCTTCCAAAAAAATCAAATATTAACCATTCAAGGACAACCATCAAGAACATGCACTATTGTTTCTATTGAAAATGGAGAATTTGAAAGTTATATTGATGTTTTAGTTGGTCAAGGTCCATTTGCAATTGGAGATACATTATTGAATACTTCCAATTTCACTGCAGAAATTACATCAATAGTCAATAGAGTTCAGTTAAAAAATGTTATTGGTTCTTTCAATGCCAATTCCTATATTAAGGGATTGTATTCGTCATCATCTCTAACTTGTTTAAATTATGATTATAATATTTCTCCAATTCTTTCAAACACAGGTTCGAGATTAGTTATTGAAACAGAATCTACTCAGGGCGAATTTATCAATACTAGAATAGTATATTCTAGTATAAGTTCACACTATATTGATATTTTACAAGATTCGCAATCAGAATCTCTTGGTATCGGTGATATAATCCACACAACTAATACATATCGTTTGACAGTTAACTTGGATGAAGATTTACTGGAGTTTCCTGTTGGATCTCAAATAACAAATATAATTGATAATATTTCTCAAGGAAAATATGCAACTATTATTGATTATGAAATTCTTCCTGGTGGATCTACTGCTTACATTTATATTGGTAATATTTTAGACGATGATATTTTTATTATTGGAGATAGTGTAGCTTATTATGGTAGTGGTGAACAATATCCTAGTGGACTAGCAACTATTACTACTATAACAACTACTCCATCAAATTCTTATGCTACTGTTAGTAAAATTACTTCTTATGGAACTGGATACAGAGTTTATTTGACTGATGTTACAGGATTGTTAAATACATACGCTCAAGTTATTGCATCAAATAATTATAGAGCGGTTATATCAAATGTAGTTGAAATAACAGGAACCGTTAGTAGATCCTTTGTTGGATTTAATGGAGTTCAGGATACTTTTGATCTTACAACTAATAATGGAGATCAATTCTTCCCTGATTCTGATGGTCACTTATTAGTATTTGTTAATGGAATTTTACAACCTCCTGGACCATCTTATACTGCGTTTAGTGATAAAATCCAATTTGTCGAACCACCTGAAATTGGATCATCTTTCCATGCTGTATATGTTGGTAAACTTCGTCAGTTGGATGATATAAGTTTTGAATTTGATTCTCTAAGAAGTAGTTTCAATTTAAAATTAAATGAAGTATTCTACTCCTTAACAATTACATCGGGAGTATCATCAACTAATATTAAACCAGAAAATAATATTATAGTTTCATTAAACGGTGTTATTCAAGAACCTGGAGTCGCATTCCAACTTGTTGGTTCTAGAATTATTTTTGCAGAAATTCCTAGAGCTGGATCTACTTTTGTTGCCTTCTCTTACATTGGTTCCGATGCTGATGTTATTGCAGCAGAAATTATACCTCCTATAGAATCTGGTGATGTACTTGAAATAGAAGGTGAGGATCAAAATAGAACCGTTGCTGTTATTGAGTCTTCAAATTCATTAATTACTTATGATTATCTTGGTTCTGTTTTGGGTAGGAATGCTCAAGCTTTAGCAAATTTAGTTACTGGAAGAGTTAGTAAGTTACAATTAACTTCTTCTGGAGATGGTTATATATCTAGACCAACAGTATCATTTGATTCTTCTACTGGATTTGATGCTCAAGCAAAAGCTTTGGTTGGAGTTAGTAGAATAGACGTTATACAAAGAGGATCTGGATACGCATATCCAACTGTAGTTGTAAGCAACGTTGTACCATAATAAATACTAATGTAAATAGGTAATAATAATGGCAATAGTACCTGGATCTGGAGCATCTATTTCACCCATCTTTAATGATAATTTAGGAGTTGATTCTGTTATCGTTGTGGATGGGGGATCTGGATATGATCCAGACAATCCTCCACTTTTAAGTATTGGAAATGCAGGAACTCCTACACGAGCAGCTGTTTTACAACCAGTAATCAATAATGGAAAAATTGTTGCGGTTAAGGTTTTAGATAGTGGAGAAGGATATAATCCATTAAGAGTTCAACTAACTCCAGTTGTACCATCTGGAGAAGAGCAACCAGATCCAGCAGCGGCCAAAATAATTCTAAAAGAAAATGGTGAAATTGATTATATACAAGTTACCAAAAATGGCGATAAACATTTTTATGATGTTAATGCATCAGTTTTAGGTGCTGTTGGCGGGGGTGCAGTAATTAAAGCAGTTTCTAAAGCAGTTACAGGTCTATCCATTTTAAATAGTGGAAGAGATTATGAAACACCACCATTTCTATCGATAACTGGCGGTGGTGGATCTGGAGCAACAGGAGCAGCCGAAATTGATGTTAAAGGTATTATTTCTAATAATGTTACAATTTCCAATCCTGGTCAATTTTATCTTGATGCTCCATATGTTCTTTTTGTTGGAGGTGGTGGAGTAGGAGCTAAAGGGAAAGCAGTTATTAATCAGGGTTCTATTGATGATATTATTGTTACTGATCCTGGATATGGATATACGAGTGCGCCAACCGTAGTGTTTACACGAAAGGCAAAATTAAAAAGAAAAGCAAGAAATCGTCAGTCATACAACTTACAAGTATATCAATTATCTGGTATAACTAAAAACATAGGAAGATCGGATACTTCAATTTATATATCTAATACAGATCCTTACAGCGGAAGTGGTGTTGTCCTTTTAGAAAAGGAATTAATTAGATATACAGGAAAAGATTCAAATAGGTTGACTGGGTGTACTAGGGGATTAAATTTTAGATATGACCAAAGAGTTGTATTGGATGCAACTCAAAATGATCCAAATACTCAAGTAAGTGCATATGAATTTAATATTGGTGATAGAGTCATCAGAACAGAAGAATCATCTACAAGTAAAATTGCAATAGTATATGATTGGATACCAGAAACAAGAGAGTTGTTTGTAGTATTCCGAATTGATGAATTGGCTTTTATTGATGCTGGAACTCCAGGAGAAAAATCTGCAGTTGTATTTGATGGTGGAATTGCAGATTCGTCAGATGCTTTTGAATTACCACATGTAGTAATAGATTCTGTAGGATCAATTATCTATCGATTGACTCAACCACCTTCAGTATTCGTAGATCAGGCATTTGAAGATGATGATGAATTGGATGGCGCTGGAAATGGGTATCCAGACTTAATTAATACTGGTACTTCATATGAAAATCAAATTAATTTAGATTCTGGGAATGCATCTACTCTATATGGCATTGAAGAAACTACTGGAGGTACAAATACCACCCTATTTGAAGCAGGGGATCAAATAAAAGATTCAGGCACACCGTTTAAGATAGCAACTATTACCGATGCTGGAAATCTTAACGAAGGAGTTGAACATAATGCATTTATAGAAATAAAAATGGATACGAGAAATCCAAATAATTATAATGGTATAAATTTTACTGTTGGAGAAACTATAACTGGAGTAGAATCTTTAATAGAAGCTACGGTAGTTTCTTGGGATCCAAGCACATATACCTTAGTAGTTAAAGATCCAGTGCCATATGATACTGCAGATCCTTTAAAAGGTATACTTTATGAGTTTTCGTATGATTCCACAATAATAGATATCAGAATATTAAATAGTGGAAATGGATATGCAGATCCAGTCACGGTAAATATACCATCATCAATAGTTAATTGTACAGCAACTTCACAGTTAACTGCTGATCAAATAACTTCGATTACCGTTAATGTTGGAGGATATGGTTATATAACACCACCTTCAATAACTTTTACATCTGCATCTGGAACTGGTGCTATTGCACAAGCAATTTTGGGTGGTGAAAAAATAACAGGATCTAATGGAGCATCATGGAGAATTCTTTCTGTGGATTACTTAACTAGAATTAGAAATGATGAATTTTAACAACTAAATATAGTATAGGGAATCATAAACTTTTGGGATAAATTAATGTCAGCACTTCTTACAGACCAATTCCGAATTTATTCGGCATCAAAATTTATTAAGTCACTAGAAGGTCCAGATCCAGAAGCAACGGATTTAGTTGCTGGATCTGATAGAGATCGTTTATATATTTTTATTGGAAGACCTCAAGCATGGGATAATGAAAATAATCCTCCACAAGCTATTGATAGTTTTGAGGAGTACAGCGATTTATATGATGATATGATCTCTCTGAAACGAATTTTGTCAAACGATACTATTCAAGTAGTTCGTAGAATTGACTGGACTCCGCCAGAAAAAACTACTGGTGGATTAGGTTATATTTATGATATGTATCGTCATGATTATTCACCTACAAAAACAGCCGCATCAGGATCTACTCGTTTATACGATGCCGATTTCTATGTTGTAAATTCTACTTATCAAGTTTATAAGTGCATTTATAATGGAACATCACCATCAGATCCCAATGGAAAACCATCAACTATCGAACCAACTGGAACTTCAACATCTATTGTAACTACAGCTGACGGATATAGATGGAAATACATGTATACAATTCCAGTTGCTCAAGTTTTAAAATTTTTCTCATCTGAATATATACCAGTTCTAGAAGACACCTCAGTTTTAAGTAATGCTGTAGCAGGTGAAATTGATACTGTTGTAATTACTGCTTCTGGATCTGGTTATAACAATGGAACCTATGACAATGTTGCAATTGTAGGAGATGGTACTGGTGGAAGAGTATCATTAGTTATTGACGGTGGTAAAATTGTAAATGCAACTGTAACTTCTGGTGGAACTGGGTATACTTTTGGAAAAATTATAGTTGATTCTATCAATGGAATTGGAACTGGAACTGGCGGAACTATTGATGTAATTATTCCTCCTCAAAGTGGTCATGGTTCTGATCCATCATTTGAATTGGGTGGATATAGAGTAATGGTAAATGCCAAACTTTCTTACTCAGAAGGATCTGGTGACTTTCCAATTGATAATGATTACCGCAGAATTGGATTACTTTTAAATCCATACAAATACAATACTCAAGAATTATCTTCAGATTTAACTCTTAGTGCTACAAAAGCGGTAATTTTTTCACCAACTTTTCAAGGAAATTTTATTGTAGATGAAATTATTACTCAAACTAGAACTGTAAGTGGGCAATCTATTACATCTAGGGGGAGAGTTATTTCTTGGAATTCTACGACTAAAGTATTGAAATTTTATCAAAATAGAATTGATGGAATTTATCCAGAAATTACTGGATCCTTAAATTTATTTGACGGTAGTAATGTTATTACTGGTTCCTCCTCAGGTGCATCTGCAGAACCAGATGTCAATTTCCCTGCTGTTCCTGGAACTTCCACAAGGACAATTAACAACACCGAATATGATTTGGGAATGAAATTTACATCTGGATATGCTTATCCAGAGATCCAAAGAAACAGCGGCGAAGTTATCTATATAGATAATAGGAGATCGATTTCTCGCGCAAGCGATCAGATTGAAGATATTAAAATTGTTATCGAATTCTAATTAAAAAGATAGGAAAGAAATGTCACAGAATACCAACCTGAATGTCAGCCCTTATTATGATGATTTTGACAAATTTAAGAACTTTTATAAAGTTCTTTTTAGACCTGGATTTCCAATTCAAGCTAGAGAATTAACAACTCTACAATCTATCTTGCAAAATCAAGTAGAAAGTGTAGGATCCCATCTATTTAAAGATGGTGCTATGGTTATTCCTGGCCAGGTTGGTTGGGACAACACTGTAGACTGCATTTTATTACAATCATCATTCTTAGGATCTGAAGTTGAGAATTATAGAACATCATTATTAGGAAAAACTATTACTGGTCTTACTAGTGGAGTAAAAGCCGAAGTCATTAATACTATTAGTAATGTTGAATCCGATAAAGGTTTCATCACATTGTATGTAAAATATACTGAATCTGGTGGAACACAAAAAACAAATAAAAAATTTCAAAATAACGAACAAATTATTGTAGATTCGGAAATTACTTTTGGAACAACTTTAATTGAAATTGGAACCCCTGTCGCACAATTAATCCCAAATGATGCAACACAAATAGGATCTATTGCATATATTAATACTGGTGTATATTTTATCAGAGGATTTTTTGTTGACGTAGAATTTCAAAGTTTAATTTTAGAACAGTATAGTCAAAATCCATCATATAGAATTGGACTTGAAATATCAGAATCGATTATAACTTCCGAAGACGATTCATCTCTCAATGATAATGCTGCTGGATCTTCTAACTATGCAGCTCCAGGTGCTCATAGATTTAAGATTAAAGCAACATTAGTCAAAAAAGATATTGATGATGATGCAGATAAAAATTTCTTAGAACTTTTAAGACTCAAAAAAGGTAAGGTAGAATTACGAGTTGACGAAACAAAATATAATGAATTAGAAAAGCGTTTTGCATCGCAACTATACGATCTCGCTGGAGATTTTATGGTCACTCCATTTGATATTAAAGTTAGAGAATGTTTGAATGATGGTTTTAATAATGGAGTATATCTTGCTGGTACTTATACCGAGGATACTAAAGTATTAGCATCGGAAGATTTATATACTATACAAATTTCACCAGGAAGAGTATATCTTCAAGGATACCCAATTGTTAGAGATTCGCCAGTATATCTAGATTTGCCAAAACCTAGAGAATACAAATCATTACAAAATAATATTATTCCTTTTGAGTTGGGTAATAATATTCAATTATCTAATGTATATGGATCTCCTATTTTAAGTGGTCCTGATATTGATAATTCATATCAAACAATTGAATTGAGAGATGCTGTAACAGCATCTCCAGGTGCTGTTGCAGGAAATATTATTGGATTAGCTAGAATTGCAAGTTGGGAATTTACTTCTAGTGGAACAGATACCGTTGAAGGAAATTTAAATGATTATTATGATGCTCATATTTTTGACATTTCTCTTTTTACAAAATTGTATTTGACTGGATCTGTAACTATTGAAGGTGGATCATTGATTAGAGGTAAGACTAGTGGTGCCACAGGTTTTCTTCGTCTGAGTAGTGGAACTTCGTTCACTGGTCAAACTGTCACTTTATACGGGGTAAGTGGTTCTTTCCGATCTGGAGAAGTCATTGAAGTGGACGGCCGAGACAAAGGAACCATTTCTAAAGTATATACTTATGAATTTTCGGATGTTAGACAAATTGCGGGTAGAAATGTTTCTAGCACAGTAATATTAACTGGTGATATTTCTTTTACTGATGAAGTAAAATTAACTGGCGATAAATTTACATATACGATTGTTTCATCTCAAGGGTATTTAACTGGATTTAATAGTAATATTTCTCCAGAAGTTAGACCTGGGGATCGTTTGTATATTTCACCTACCAATTATTTTACTGTTGCTGCAGTACCAGCAGATTTAGATACCTCAACAATCTTCACATACAGCACACAGGTATTCAAAGTAACTCCTGTTAATGGATTTAGTCCTACAACTGGTACAGAATACACTGTTGTAGTTAGAAAGAGACCAGAACTTCAAGGTAAGCAAAATGGGGATCTCTTTACGGAAATGCCAAAAGAATCCATCAAAACGATTTCTGATGAAAGTATGATCATCAGAAGAACATATGAATCTCAGATTACAAGTAACAGTTTTACAATTGCTCTTGCAGAGAATCAACAGTTTGAATCTGTAGAGACAGAAAATTACAATTTAGTAGTAACTGGAATATCTGGTGGTTCATCTTATACTATTGGTACTGTACTAGTATTACAAAATAGTAATTCATCTGGAGCTGCTTATACAACATTTAATACTAGTGGTGTTCCAAGATCAACTATTACAGTTAGCAATCTTGTTGGAATTACTTCGGTTCGCTTCAATGCAGCAATCTCCAAAAATATTGTCACCGAAAAAGTTAAAAATGGCAATAAGATGAAAATTTGGAAGGTTGGAAAAACCTATAAGCAAAGTGATCAGATTCAATATGGATTGTCATACTCTAATATCTATGGCATTAGAATTGAAGATAAAGAAATTTCTTTGGGTGTTTCAGATGTATATAATTTAAGAGCTGTATACGAATCCGTAGATAATAATGATGCTGTAATACCATATATCACTTTGGTTGAATCTGCTTTCTTTGCAACTGGATCATTAATTACAGGAAAAACTTCTGGTGCAAAAGCTTTTGTTGTTGATTTCAATAGTGGCAATTTGAGATTGAGTGTTGTATACGAAAATAATTTAACTTTCCAACAAAATGAAACTATTACTGGTTTTAATAGTAATGGTGATGCAATAGAAGCTTTAATTAGTGATGCTACAGGATCTATTAATGCTGGTAGTAAAAATATTACATCATCATTCTATTTGGAATCTGGACAAAAGGAATTTTTCTATGATGTTTCTAAAATTGTTAGAAAGAAAGGTTCGAATGACCCAATTAGAAAATTAAAGATAGTTGCAGATTACTATTCCCACGAATCTACTGGAGATTATTTTAATATTGATTCTTATGTTGGAACTGACTATAAAGATATTCCATCATTTACTCCTGCAGCTGGAACAGGAACAACTTTATATGCTAAAAAACAGTTAAGAGATGTTTTAGACTTTAGACCTGCTGTTGCTTCTTTGGCAGATGGAGATGGTACACTATCAGATCCATTTAATTTAGTTTGTTCGACATTTGATTTCTCTAGTAGAGTGTTTTCAGTTTCTGAAGGATCTACTGTTTTCGATATTCCTAAACCAGATTCCGATTTTAGATGTGATTATTCTTATTATTTGAAGAGAATTGATAAACTTTTTGTCGATAAGGATGGTAGATTTTTATTAGTTGCAGGAAAGTCTGAAGAAATTCCATCTCCTCCAGATGATACAAGTGGAGTTATGCTTCTTGCTACGATTGCACATGAAGCATATGGATATGATCCTGACGTGGATAGTTTGGTATTTAAAGAAAATATCAAACGCTATTCGATGAGAGATATTGCACTATTGGATAGAAGAATTTCAAATGTTGAATATTACAGTGTATTAACTCTCTTAGAGCAGGAAACAAATACTTTAACAATCCAAGATGAATTTGGTAATGATAAATTTAAAAATGGATTTTTTGTAGATTCATTCGAAAATCAAAATGTAATTGATAGTGATAATGAAGATTATTCCGCATCTATCGATTTTGCAGAAAGAATTTTAAGACCTTCTCACTATACCTCAAATACTTCTTTAATATACAATCAAACTGCATCTTCTAACGTTGTTAGAAATACTGGTCTAGTTACTTTACCATTCGAAGACTTATTATTAATTCAACAACCATACGCATCTAGAGTTGAAAATGTTAACCCATTCAACGTTTTCACCTTTTTGGGCGCAATAGAATTAAATCCTTCTAGTGATGATTGGGTTGAAACTGAAATTGCTCCAGTTAATATTGTTAGAGTTGAAGGAGATTTTCAATCCAGATCAAGAGAGATTGGAGCAGATCAAAATGGATTTGGTCCTCAGCAATGGGGATCTTGGGTTGAAGATTGGTCTGGAGCAAGAGCAACTACATCTGGAGGTGAATGGAGAGGATGGGTAGGTCCTCTAGGTAGATTAATACCAGCTATCGGTACACGAACCACTACAACAACAGGAATTATTGAAAGACGAACAGGTACTCAACAAAGAGTAGTTGAAAGATTTGATTCTCAGAGTTTAGGATCTAGAATTATCAATAAAACTTCGATTCCTTGGATCCGCTCAAGAAATATTGCAATTAAAGCTGAGAGATTAAAACCATCTACAAGAATCTATGCATTCTTCGATAACGTTCCTGTAACCACATATATTATACCAAAAATTCTTGAATTAATTAAAAATCCTACAATAAATCCAAATTCTAATAGTATTCCATTCCAAGTTGGTGAAACTGTCAGCATGGAAGAAGTGTCTTCTACTGGAGTTAAAACGGTAATTTTTAGATCTAAAGTTGCTGCTTTGAATGATGGATACAGATATAATCCATATACTTCAGCTGAGTTATCTGATGTATACTCATCAGAAACTTCATATTTAAATATTGATGTAAATTCTTTAGCAGAGCAAGTAAGTTCAAATTATTTTGGTAATATACAACCAAATTATATTATTACTGGATTATCTTCTGGTGCTAAAGCAGTAATTAGTGATAGAAGATTAATTACCGATCCAAGAGGAACATTTAAAGGAGCATTTTTTATTCCAAGAGGAAATATATCAACAAATCCAAGATGGGCAACTGGAAGAAGAGTATTTAAGTTAACAACTAGTTCAACTGATGCTGCACCAGCAATCGGATCTTCTACAGATTCGAGTGCTCAAGTTACATATGAAGCAACTGGTACATTAGAAACATCACAAGAAACTGTTCTTTCAATTAGAAATGCAGATGTTCAAACTATTCCAATTTTAGACGAAAGAACTACAACCAGAACTAGAAGTGAACAAGTTGTAATTGGATGGTGGGATCCTCTAGCACAATCTTTTATTGTTCAGGAAAAGGGAGGATGTTATCTATCCAAGGTTGAAGTTTATTTCAATTCTAAAGATACTAATGTTCCAGTAAGCGGTCAAATTCGAGTAATGCAAAATGGTATCCCAACTAATCGCATTCTTCCCCTATCAACAGTTACAGTATATCCAGAAAACGTAGAGATTTCTGAAAACGCTTCTATACCTACAGTATTCAGATTCCCAGCACCAGTTTATATTAGTGATACTGAGGAATATTGTTTTGTTCTATTCTCAGATTCAAATAAATATACAGTTTGGATTTCTGAAATGGGTGAAATTGATATTACTGGAGATAGAACAATTTCAGCTCAACCTTATGCTGGTGTTTTATTTAAATCTCAAAATGCTTCAACTTGGTCACCAAATCAACTTCAGGATCTTAAATTTAACATCTATAGAGCTCAATTTGGTCCCCTAAGTGGAAAATTAGTTTTAAATAATGCTGAACTGGGTGTAGGTAATAGAGGAATTGTTACACTAAGGGAAGATCCAATTATTACACAAAAACCAACTCAAACATTAATTCTTTCCGACACTAGTGGGTCATATACTATTGGTGCTAGAATTTATCAAGCAACTACAAATGCTTCAGCAACTATTCAACAAGTTGTAACCTCAACATCACCATATCAATTAATAGTTGATAACGTTGATGGAACGTTTCTACAAGGAAGCAGTATTGGTGGAGTAGTTACATATCCAATTGTAAGTAGTCAATCATTAGGATCTATTAGAATTACATCTCCAACGGGAACTTTTGGTGTTGGTAAAACACTAACAGGAAGCACTAGTGGAGCAACTGCAATTGTTACGGCCTGGAATTCTGGTACTAATACTGCAACTGTAAATTATGTTTCCAAGCAATTTACTAATGGAGAAACAATTTCCCAATCTTCTCCATCTGTATCTGGAACAGTTGATAGTTCTAATACAACTTATTCGGGTGATTCAGTACAAAAATATTTAAGTTTAACACCAACATATTCTTCTATATCAAAGAGAATTACTGTGCTACACAGTAATCATGGAATGCATGATACAACTAATCAAGTTACGATTACTGGTATATTATCAGAAATACCTCCCACAACTCTAAAAACAACAATAACATCATCAGAATTATCTTTAAGTGTTAGCGATGCTTCTGCATTCCACACTACTATCGATGGTCTTCCTATAGGAGATGATAATCCAGGTTATATTAAAGTAGATAATGAGATTATGGCATACACAGCAATAGGAAATGACGGAACTACAATTACAATTAAAACTAGTGGTAGGGGACAAAATGGAACTGTTGCGGTTTCACATACCGATGGAGCTTTTGTTGAGTGCTATAATTTAGATGGTATTCCACTCACGGAAATTAATAAAACGCATGTTGGTATTTTAAACCCAACGTTAGATTCATATGATTTACAATGTGATTCTGTATCATCATCAGGAATTAAATCTGGTGGAACTGTAGGAACAGCATCACAAAATATTGCATTTGAATATATAACTCCATCAATACAAGTTGTACAACAATCCAAAACCTCTATTGTTTCTAGAATTAATACTATTACTGGTTCTTCTATCAACAATGGAACTACAACTGAAGCTTCATTTGTCAATGATGGTCAATATGTACCAGTATCATTAAATAGTCTAAATTATCTCGAATCACAAAAATTAATTTTATCAGGAACAAATGAAAATTCCAAACTTGCTGGTGAAAAGTCATTTACATTAGAATTATTATTGTCTAGTGAAAGTGACTTACTATCTCCAGTTGTAGATTTGGATAGATCTAGTATTATAACAACATCAAATAGGATCAATAATCCAGATAATTGGAATAGTGCCGTTAATTTTGTTGGTGATCCTCATGATGCTGTATATATTACTAGAATGATTCCATTAGATAATCAAATTTCAAGATCTATAAAAGTATATTTTGATGCCTATCGACCAGGTGAAACTAATTTTAGAGTATTGTATCGTGTCGTTCCACCAGGTTTTACTGGAATTGAAAGTACTATTGGATGGACATTTTTTAATGAAGATGGTGGTCCAGATAGTCCTGTCACCCCCGCAAGTGAATATCATTTCAGACCTTATGAGTACTCTGCTTCTGGATTAGAATTTGTAAAATTCCAAATTAAAATTTGTATGTCATCTTCTAATCAAGCAATTGTACCACAATTTAAATACTTTAGAGCTATTGCCTTAGCAAGTTAATTATGGGATATATTAAAATTGAAAACCAACATCATCTATTAAGAGATGAGGGTACAAATGCTATAATAAATACTAATAAGACTGAGTATGAAAACTACATCAGCAATTATAATCGCATAAAAAAAGAAAAGGAAGAACTTGTTAAATTGAAAAATGATGTAAGTTCCCTAAATTCTGATATGCAAGAAATTAAATCATTACTTAAATTATTAATTAAGGAGAAAATTGATGACCATTGAAAAATCAACCCCAGAAGAATTGGTATCGCAATTTAAAGAAAGATATCAAACATTAATTAATGAAAATCAACAGTTAGCACAAAAAATTAAAGAGAATGAAACGATTGCTTTAAAACTTTTAGGTGCAATTGAAGCTCTAGAATATCTTGGTAAAGAAGATGATGTAGAAACTGATGAGGGGTCTATCGAAGAATGATGATGGGGGGTATACCCCCCTATTTTTTTATAAATACATAGAGAGAATAGTTGCGTTAAAACGTATTTTTGGATAATTACCAATGGCAAATAGAATTCAATTAAGAAGAGGATCAGCTCAAGAATGGTCAAACGTGAACCCAACGTTAGCCATTGGTGAACTTGGGATAGAAATTGATACTGGTCGAATTAAAATTGGTGATGGTGTTACTTCTTGGAACTCATTAAAATATGAGAGGCCCCTAGAATCAATTACCAATACTCCAAATACGTTGGTCCAAAGAGATGCCGATGGCAATTTTCAGGCTGGTGCAATTACAGGATCGTTGATTGGAAATGCTGCTACTGCAACTCGCTTAGCAAACACTAGACAAATTGCTTTAACTGGAGATGTAACTGCTTCGGCAACTTTCGATGGTTCGTCAAACTTAAACTTATCATCTGCTCTGCAAATTATACCAACACTTCCCCATTATGATGGCACAATTAATAGTACTGGAACGTATACAAAAGTTACTGTTGATGCGAAGGGAAGAATTACAAATGCATCTACCCCAAACAGTATTACTGCATATAATCTAAACGGAACTACTGAAGGAGTTTCTGCTCAAGGATATGATAGGGACCTTCAAGGTATTGCAGATTTAACTACAACTGGTATTATTACTCGTGTTTCTGATGGTAATATTGCAACTAGAACGGTTACTGGTACTGCAGGAAGAATTTCAGTTGTTAATGGTTCTGGTGTTGCTGGAAATCCAACTTTAGATCTTATTAATACAACGGTAACGGCAGGAACTTATAATACTCCTACTATTGCAAGTGCAACTCAAACTATTAATGCAACTCAATTTACTGTCGATCAGTGGGGTAGATTTACTGCTGCAACGGATTATCCAATCGCAACTGCAGTAGAAGGAACAACTGCATCTGCATGGGTAACTTCAACTTCATATGCAAGATACGCCAAAGTAACGAATAGTGGAAGATTATACCAGGCACTAAACGCAGGTACTTCAGGTGCTACTGCTCCCGTTCATACTACTGGAGATGCTTCAGACGGAACAGTATCTTGGAGACACCTTGGATTAGTTACTACTCGTCAAAAAGGTTTGGCATCATTCG
>Ga0129333_10001463_pt1 | contig 21450 bp, 13 predicted proteins | sample CPB6_08_DNA_FD_94474 | JGI IMG/M metagenome (GOLD analysis project Ga0129333, IMG submission 94474) | Freshwater to marine salinity gradient microbial communities from Chesapeake Bay, USA - CPBay_Sum_0.6_0.8_DNA | ecosystem: Environmental > Aquatic > Marine > Coastal | place: USA: Chesapeake... | reverse complement strand
CCAACTCTCGCCATTTGGTTTCCAGTAATAAAGTCTGGATTTTCATTATCATTTTCAATTCTGGAATATACTAATACGTTGTACGCACCTAATTCCCTATAAATATCTGCTCCATGGCCACCTTTAGGTGATATAATTACATCGAAAGTTGGTCTTGTGGATCCTGTAGGAACTCCACCAGCAACTAAATCTACATTACCATAAGTATAACCAGAACCTTGGTTAGAAACTGTAATTGATTCTACTTGCTGATCATTATTAATACTAATTGTACATTCTGCTCCAGTCCCATCACCTCTAATGGGAACTCTAGTATATGTTCTATTTGCCGTTCCTACTCCAACTCCTTTGTTTGTAACTGTTACAATTTTAATTGATCCATCTACAGCGTTATCTCTTACTGCTGAGTTGTCAATACTTGTATCCCAGTCACCTGGAACGGGCATAAAATCAGTAGATTCAAATTTTATAATGTCCGCTGGTTTAATAGTATAGAGATACTTCCAAACATAACCATCTCCACTTGTTCCAGCAGCTCTTGGCTCCAAATCAGTAAAAGTTGGTTCATCTAAAGATGGTTTTCCATTTGGATTGTCTGGACTTTTTCCATTTTGGAGACAAATGTACACTCTATAGTCACTGTTTAAGACATAAAAGAATGATGAATATAAATTAGTTGCCCCAGAAACTGACGCTGTATTTGATCTACTGTAATCGTGACGATACATATCATAAGTTGATCCAGATGACCATACTCTTTTGGGAATAACTTGTCTTACGTCACTTGCATTGATTTTTTTCAATGCAATCATTGTATCCCAATAATCATTTTCTTCGTTGAAACTATCTTTAGGTGCTGGGGGACTATTATCCCAATCAGACTGTATATCATTTGGATTAGTAAGTCCAATAAATGAATAATAAGAATTATTGGAACTTGCAATCCCAGAAACGAAATTCTTTGCGTTTAATATTCTAATCTGATCAGTTATAATAGCAGCCATTTGACGGAGTTTTTTTATTATTTATTATGTGTAATCGGAGTATTTTAGAGGAGTTGTCCTCTTGATTATTGTGCCAGTGGAAATGCCAACGTATCCATTTGTTGTGTATGCTGGGTATGAGTATGAATTTCCTTCAAGTCTAAATGGTAAGTTTATTTTTCCCCAACTGTAAGTTCCGAAGAAATTATCATATCCAATTCCAGATAATCCATTGTAATCATTAACTCTTGCTGCCACCCTCACTACATGAGTTATACCTATTCCGGGAGCACTAGTCTGAGCCACGGAAACTTGAATTGCCTTATATATTCCATCTAAGAAAGTAGTTCCAACACCAACTATTCCCCCAGTATTATCTAAGGAAATAATTCCAGTGCCAATATTAGAATTGCTTATTGCAAAATAATATCCCGTTTGAATTCCACTTAAAGTTGATATTCCAGTTATCGAAGAATCTCTTAGATAAGAATCTTTTGGAATAATAAAGTCAAAGACAATACATGTTGTTCCAATTCCTATGGAGGAAGTTGATATTCCTACGATTATTCCAGAGTCACCCTCATAAGAACTGACCGAAGAACTTTCCGATTCTAAAGATGGTGGTTCTAATAGAACCAAAGGTGGTGTTGTATAACCAATTCCCGCACCAGTTATAACAATCGAAGTAACAATACCAGATGTTATTAAAGATATTGCAGTTGCTTTTCCTGTTGTTCCAATACCAATTGGATCCTGTATAGTAACTAGTGGTGCTGATGTATATCCACTACCACCATTATTTACTATTATAGAACTAATAGTGTTTGCAATACCTACAATTGCAGTAGCTGCTGCAGAAACTTTTTGTTGTTGTGAAATGAATGTTATATTATTTTGGAAATCTAGAGAAATTCTACTTTCGTTTAATTGGTTAAAGAATGGTCTAATATTATCAACATAAAGAATCGTTGACCCAATACCAACAGGTTGAATTAAATAAGCGAATGGATTAATTATTGGTTCATAAAGTTCTCTATCTTTTGATACACCTTTATTATCAATAATTCTATCCTCAGTCTGTCTACACCAAGTAACTGGACGAAGTAAATTTTCGTCATTAGTATTTCCTGGGCCAAAATATGGATTTGTTTCAACTAAATCTGTTGATTTGATTAATGTTGCAAATCTAGTTTCTTCCTGAAGTGTGGGTTGTTGTCCTAGAGAAGAATCATATCCAATGGTTAACTCATCCCCAATTTTTACTGTTTCTAGAATTTCTCTTTCGATAACATCTACAGATCCACTACCTTTATAGAATAAAATGGAGCAAGTATCCCCTACTTTAGGGGGTTCAGTAAATGTTATTAAACTTCCCCCACTAAATACATATCCTTTACCTGGAACTTGTAAGATATTATTTACAAAGACCAATAGTGCATCTTGAACATTGATAAACGATCCTTTAGATGCTCTAATTGAAACTAGATTATCTGATATTGTTAATGGGAACACTAAAGTCTCTCCATCAAACAAATCTTCAATGCTATCAAGAACTTCAAGTTCTCCTATTGACCATCCGGCAAACTTATCGATAAATGTATTTTGAACTGTAATTTGGAATTCATTAAATCCAGATGATGTTGGTATTCCAACTAATCCTCCAGTTGGAATTGTAAGAACATCTCCAATATCATAAGAATATCCAGTATTTGAAATTTCAAAATCAATCACGCTTGATCCTTGTCCAACGACAATATCAATTGTTGCTTGAGTTCCAACACCAGATGATGAAGAACTATAGATTAATGGAATATTTGTGTATGATAGTGGATCGTCAATTATTACTACTGGTGGAATTAGAGATGTATATCCAAATCCTGGATTTGTTATTACGACTGAGGTTGATATGCTTCCGGAAATAACAGTAGAATAACCAACATGTGTTATTGTCGATACACCAATTGAACTGTTTGCAACACTAACGTTTGCAAATCCAATTTGTGGATTTGAAATTTTAATTATCGCTTGAGTTCCGGATGGAATTGGGTATGCACTGGTTGATCCAGATCCTATTCTAATAAAAGTGGAACCAATAGAAGTTATTACACTTCCAATTCCAATAAAAGTACCAACTCCAATAGTGCAATTGAATCCAGTATTTAATAGATTTAGTAGACTGAATACACTATTTTTATTCTCTAAGTAAATAATCGTAGATCCAACTCCAATGATATGAGAAGTATCAACTAATATTTCATAAGTTGACTTAGCTCTATAACCAGATCCAGTATTTCCAATTGAAATTGATTGTATAGTTCCACCAGAAGAGACTATGGAAGTTCCACCTGCAGTAACTAAAGGTTGATAACCAAAACCTTCGGTTGACCCAACCGAAACAATAATTCCACCCGATGGTAAATCTGAAGTGTTTATATCATATAAAGTGGATGTTCCAGCCCCAGTAAATACAACTGAACTGATTCCTGCAGATTCCTGTATGCTATAATTATTTGATAATCCTGGATTTTGGAAAACACCATTAATTAGAACAATTGCATTTTCTGTTGAGATTCCTGTTACACTAGAACCTTGTGATTTTAGTGTAAAATTGTTCTCAAATCCATCAAATCCAGATGAAACATCATCAAAAACATAATTTTTATGATAAGTTTCATTTGAGGAATTTACTAAACCAGATCTTAAGAAAATTCTTCCTTGGAAGCTTGAACCAGTGGTAATTCCTAACCAATCTCTTTCTCCTGGCGAATTAGTTATTGATGAAATTGATATATTTCCATATGGAGCCTCAGCAAAATTGAGTACATTTTCAACAATATTATAATTTCCAGAAACTTTGGTTACAAGATTTCCAGTAGAATGCCCAGAAATTACAGTTCCTAACCAAGGTCTACGAACTCTAATTGCGTTGGTGCTTCCTACACCAACACCTTCAATTTTCATAATTTCATCCTGAATTTTAATCAAATCTCCACCAAAGAAAGAAGTGATACCGCTAAAATAGATTAAATTATCAGTAGTATAAACGATATTTGATAAAGTAGTTGTTACTGCTGTAGCAACTACTGGAGATTGAATTGCATTATCAATTGCAATAAGTGCCTTTGCATTTTGATTTTTTGAAATAAATCTGTGATTAGTTCCAATACCTACACTTGTTAAATCTAGAACTTTTGGTGTGGATTTTAATGCATTTTCTGCACTACTTGCGATTTTTATTCTATTCTCATCAACTTTAACTGCATAAATGTCCGAAGGAACTTTATCAGTTACTCCAATTCCAGCAAAACTAGTTGCTGCTATTCCAATTGCCTGAGTGCTTCCTGCACCGGCGTGAGAATATGTAATATTCTCACCACTGACAAAGAAATGATTTGGAATTCTTATAGTATTTTCTAGCAGATCAATAATATCAGTATTGCTACCATCAAAGTATGTTTCAAATATGCTACTTCCTTTGTGGGTTAAATTGAATGCTCTCTTGATATCAGAATTTGTACCGGTATATTCCGAATACCCTGTTTCAATTGTTGCATTATTAAAAACAACAACATCTCTCGTGTCATCTTGATATCTCAAAGCATTCATGAAAATTTTTGCTTCCACAGATATGTTTGGCAATGGCGTAAATACAATCTGAGTTACATTACCTGTTCTTTGAGCTCCGATGGTTCCTAGGCCAACCGATGTCTCTATATTTGCAAATTCAGTATAATATATTTCTGAAGATGGATTTGCTGTATTATAGTCGTCAATGATAATAAATTCGGATAGTTGATATCTATTATTTGTTGTATCATTTATTTGAACAATAACATATGCTCCATCATAATCATCAATAAAATCCCCAATAACATTTGCAGTTGGAGTGCTTGTTGATGCAATGGATGTTTTTCTTGCTTCCAACATGGAATGCTTCATTATATAAGTTCCAATACCAGGTCCGGTAAATGAATTGTCAGTGAAAGCTACACTATACGTTCTAATTGTTGCAGAGACTCCGACATTTGGAATAAAATCAACTTTTAAGTTTGGACCAGAAATATATGGATAATATGTCCCAAGTCCATTTGACGAATATGATTCTGGATTGGTTGTTAGTTTTCCATACTCCACAAACTCGACATTAGCGCCGTCACTTACTACATTCAATTCATCAAATTCATATTTTCCACCAGAACCAGTGATTTGAACTAGTAGTTTTAATGAAGTATAAGTTTTAGCAATACCAATAATAGTTGTTGCTGTTCCTGTGGGAACAACAGTCAGACTGTTAGTTATCCCAATAATTCCATTAAAAGTACTATCATCAGATCCAGTTATAACTTCATTAATATTGTACGATAAAATTGTCACATTATAGTCATTTACCGAATAATTATTTGGATAGAAAAATAAAATTCCATCAGTTCCTTCAATTCCAAAATCAAAAGAACCTAAATCATATGCCGTTTCAACTCTTGCATACTGGTTAATATAACCTTGCGAATTGTCGTGAAGAACTGTTACCGCAAGAAGTTGTCTTTGTGATACAAATCTCTTGTCGCTAGTGAGTGTTATATACTTTTGGGCTCTTGCTGATGATAATGGGAATCTGAAAATTTCAGCGTATCTAGTTGGTCTTGGGTTGCTATTAAAAGTATCTGAAATATTATCAATAGATAATACTCTATTTCCGATTGATTCGAAATAATCAGTTAAAACTCTATTTTGGAATATTATCTCATCAGAATAAACCTGAGAATTGATTTGGATCGAATTCTCCCTTACCAAATCAAAGTCATAAACACAATTCAAATCAACATAGGAAACTATATCATTTACAACTTCGATTGATGTTAAATTGGTTGAGAGGCCTACATTCAAAGAATTTGATGAGGAATCTGGTAATTTAGATTCTAATTGATAATCTGAGAATTTTTTATACCCAACAGTATGGTTTAATGTACTTACTGCATCATCCCACTTATCATAATCAACTCTAGATTTTAGAGAATAAGAGAAATTCTGATAATAGAAATTATCTTGAATTCTTTGAATATTTTCATTTAAGAATCCTGCATTTTCTCTCCATCCATTTTCAACTTTTGATGATTCGCTTAGTTTTGTAAAGAAGTCAAAAGAAGTAACCGAAGATGAAACGCCTTGAGTTTTTGAAGTCAATCCTTTAATAATAATATTTTCTCCAAAAGTGTCAACAGAAACAACCTTTAGGTAATTTGTTGTCGGGTCCCAACTTTGAACATATCCAGATGATTCGGATGTCTCTACTGCCTCACCTATGATATAATTATTCGTTTTTAATACTGGACTGAATACTGGGAAATATTTTTCGGGAATAATTCTTCCAGAAGAATTCAATGGATCAAAAACGCCAGGAGATTCTGAATTATTAAGAAGGCCCTGAAGACTGTAAGTTACTGATCCAAGTCCACCAAGATTTGGATTAATAGATGTTATTGTGAATAATCTATAATCATAATTTTCAGAATTATATCCTTTCGAAGAAGGATCATTGACACTAATATTTTCAATTAAAACTTTATCATTAACCCTGAATGGGAAAGAGTCAGCAGTGCTAAATCCTACTGCTAGATTTACAGTTACTTGTTGAGTTGATGTATTGAATCCTATGTTTGAAATTTTTACTCCATTCGAATTCTGTATTGGTAAAATTCTAGGAGTAGCATTATTAATACCAAAAGTATTTTTGAGTATTGTTACTCTGGTATCACCATAACTATATTTTAAATCCAAATCATTAATTACTTCATTTGTTTTTCCATCAAAAACAAGAAGTTTTGGAATGGAACTATAACCTCTACCATAAGATGTTATTCCAATATAATCGAAAGATGAAAGTAAATTCATCTTTATGGTTTGTGGGAGAGCAATACTGGGTCTTAATGTCAAATCTGATGGGAAGTCAAAACCAATATCGTTAATTTTTGTTTTCTTTATTTTACCAATAGACTTAGTTTCCGCATTAAGTATGGCATTTGATCCGGAAGCAGAAGAAACTGTAGTGATTCCCGGTAAAGAATAATAACTGGATCCTTTGTTTGTAATTTGGATTTTTGAAATAGGACCAGTTGCGAATAACGAATCAGTTTCGTAGGATATAATAGATGGACTTGAATATGAAGATCTTTCTGGAGCAAAAGGCAGTCCGTAAGTGAATGAGTATACTGAAGATGATGTTATTACTTGTTTTCCATTATAAAGACTATTTTTTACTTGTATCGTATTATTTGATGCTACAAAACCATCAACAATAATTTCCTTTTTCTCAGTTGGAACATTAGATTCAAAAACTGGAACTAAGTTGTAATAGAGATTGTTAGGAGTGCTTTCTTTTATACTTAAGATAACCTTCGCATCTGTACTTATGCCGATATTGCCAACTCTTTCAATATCAAATAGTGCAGTTTCTTTAGTTGATTCGAATTCTTGTGTTAAGGTAGAATCAGCATATACGCTGAATTTAAAAGCAGAATATGGGGTAGATTGGCTGACATAAGAAAGGGAAGAATCTGATAAATCAAATATTATTGTAGAATTTCTATATGCAACTATTGGGGGATTGACTAAAGATAAAGTTCCATCACCAACACCACTAATTGCAACGACAACTGGCGTTAGTGATAGTGAGTCATAATAAGTATTTGATAATTTGATATTATTATTATCGACTTTAATTACATAATAAATTTGATTATTGGTCAACCCAGCAGCAGGTGATGATGAAGTATGAATTACTTTTTGACCTGATACAAAACCATGATTCTGAATAGATATCTGATCCAATAAAACATTTACGTCTGAACTTGTGAAGTTCTTAGGATTTAACAATAATCTTCTATTATAATCATTATATCTAATTGTGAATGTTGTAGATATTGATGGATTCACGTCAATATAAACAACATCATTATTTCGCATTCCGTGAGTTTCCGCAGTAGAAACTGTAACTAAGTTTCTAGTTACTTGACCTGATAATACTGGGTAATTTGTTTTGAAACTATGGTATGTTCCGGTACCAATTCCAGTAAAGAATAAAGTACTCAGTGAATTAGTTGTACTTGCAATACCTACAAAAGTACCTGTTGATCCAAGACCAACTTTAACAGTTGAAATTCCTATTAGATCATTACTAATTTTTACTGCATATAGAAGGGACTGATCGGGTATAGTCACATTGGTTGAAATTCCATTATTAGATACTGTTATCGGGATTCCACCATATGTCGAATAAATTAATTGATCCCCAGTATTAAGATTGTGATTTGGAATGTATATTGATTTTGTTGGAATGAAAATGCTGGTTAATCCGGCACCTGGATTAGAAATTGCAATTGTAGTTCCAATACCAACTCCAGATAAAGTTCCCAATCCAACAGATTCTATTGGATTGAAATATATCTCTTTATTAATTTTGGGAGAATAATTTGAACTTAATCCAATGTTAGTTACAAACTTTCTTGGGTTCTCGTATATGATCGTGGAAACGGAATGTGATGTTCCAACCGTACCATCAACTTGCCTCAAAATTCTAATTCTTGATGACTTGGAATCTATATTTAATACTCTGACTTTTTCAGAACCTATGGTTAAAATGTCATTTTCTCTAATATATGGATATAGAAGATTTCCTGACACGGAAATATAAGTAACGATTCCTGTTACTGATACACTGTTGATTCCTACAGTAGTACTTCCTAAACCAACTAAAGTCAGAATATTTTTAGTTATATCAATATTATAAGATCCTTCCATTGAAGAAGAGGTAGTATTTAATCCAGAAATACTTACAACATCATAGTCTATTAAATTATGTGGATTTTTGACAAACGCAACAGATTCTCCTTTATTACCTGATGGGTAAAATTCAACTTCATAAAGTGTGCTGGTAGCTACACTAACAGAATTTACAGACTTTCCTGCAATTCTTGATACCTTCGCAGATGCACCAAATCCTCTTTGGTTATTATTTTCATCTAAGTTATTAAAAACTAATTGATCATTTACCTTATAATTATTTCCACCAGTAGATATTCCAACATCACTGATTGATCCTGGAGTAACCGATCTTACGTCAATAGTTTGGTCAAGTAAATTTGGTATGCTTATATAAGCATATTGTTCCCTGTTCAAAAGCAAATTATATGGTTTTGTATTTCTGACCCAATTTGTTTTATTAAGATCTATGTTGTCTTGGTTGGAAGAAATATTGAAATTGAAACTTATTGGAAGTGACTGATAGTTCTCTCCAATTAGATATGGGAATACTGGTCTCTTATATCCAACGAAAGCACCAGAGGAATCTACATTCGCTGGGTTGATGGTTGCGAAATAGGCATATGTTCCATTTGGAAACTCTGGGGTAACACAGAATCTTCCATTATTTTTATCTAGTACTGTTTCGTCGTTTACTTCGAAATGAGTGTAATCTTCTACAAAAAATCCTTCAGGAAAATCTGTTAAAGATGGTCTATTTTGTTTCAGTTCTAGTTTATAACCAGACTTCATTTGCGATATTATTCCACCCTTCTTAGTGATATAACCATATGGACCATAAATTGGATTTCCATCATAAGCCCAACCAATAATTGGGGAATGGTCAGTTGAAGCAACTTCAGAATTATTAACTCTCTTTAAATCTCTCTTTCCATACAAAACTTTTCCAGATTGATCAGTTGCATATAATATTTCTCTAAGTTTTCTTGGAGCATAGAGATTTGCATACTGCAATCCACTATTCAAAGATAATCCATTTGTAACAAAACCATCGTCTGGGGTAATATTTTTTAAGTTCTTCTGTAGTAGATTAACTCTCCAAGATTGCACTTTTACGTCAAATTCTACCCCAGATCCATCAGATCTTACTTCTATCGATGTTGATTCTTTATCATATCCAATTCCACCTTCCAATACTTTTACTGAAATCAACTGTCCGTTCGATATAACAGGAACCAAAACAGCACCAACTCCATTTCCTTCAACTACTAGTGATGGAACGGATGTATAATTATATCCAACATTATTAACAAGAACCTCTGTTATCTGCCCACCATTGATTATAGGAGTTAATTGTGCATTTAGACCGTTTGATAATGTTGCAATTGGTTTTCTAATAAAATTAATGATACCGGATCCATATCCAGATCCTTTATTGGACAAATGAACAGAAGTAATTGAACCTTTAAAAATTGGTTGAACTTTACATTTGAAGGTTTCTCCACTTATTGAAGAAATTCCAACATTTCCAACCAACTCAACTGATATATCTGGATAATTGAAAATATGCGTTCCACTTCCCGATGAAGTTAACTCTACATATTGCTTAGTTTTGTAGTAAAATTCTGGATCATTGTCTGGCCCAATGCTTGACAGTGTAAAACTATTTTCATCTATTTTCGTGACGTAGTAATTTGTATTACTACTTAACCCAACAATAACAGTTCCTGTTGTTGAATATTTTACTATTTCGCCCGAATTAAAACTATGATTGTGTATTGATATGTTATTTGATGCTGTAGATATTCCCGATGAGGATACCGTTCTTTTTTTATTCTGATAACCACTTCCTGGACTTACTACATTTATTGAAGAAACTACAGACTTTTTATTGTATGATTCTAAAGTGTGTTTTCCACTTCCATGGGAAGTTAAAGTGACCGTATTGATCCCACTAACAGCATCATTTAGAGTATTATGTAATTTGACAGTGTATGGCGTTTTTACCGAAACAAAATATGAAGAGTCTGTCGAAATTCCGCCAATTCCTCTTTGTGAATTTGTTCTATAAACTACCTGTTCGGCATTTCTAAATTTGTGGTAAGTAGAAAATCCAATTATTGATTGTGAGGATCCTAGGGTAACGGAACCGGATTCTAGATCCGAATTAAATGAAACCTGATGAGTTATAAGTTTCATGTTTACTGTGGCATTTGCCCCAGATCCATTTCCGCCAGTTATTTTAATTTTGGGAGTCTCCGTATAATCAAATCCTGGATCTAAAATTTGAATTTGCCTTAAAGAACCAGAAACAGAAACATACCCGGTGGCACCAGAGCCAACAATAACTCCTTCTGGGTTTCTGTCTATAATGTTCAATGTTGGTGGATTAATTACATCGTAATCAGCACCACCACTTGTAACTTCAATATCATCAAGTTGACCATAGTGTACTACTTCAGTAGATTTGTAATTTAGGATTTCTGTGCCGTTTACGAGAATACCTGTAGAACCTGGCAAAGTTGGATAAGTATTCCCATCACTTGTTGGTGAAGAAACTTGCCTTAGGAGTTTTTGGGATTCTAATGTTTTATTTGCAAATCTAAAGGGTATTAGTTTATTGTTAGTTGCTGTGATAGTGCTTTCTACCGAAATAAATCTAGAATTGAAAATATCAGATCTACTTCTAGCAAATTTTACGTTATTTGAATCTACTCTCTTTATAAAATAAAGTCCCTCTTCAAATATGGAACTCAGTGTGGTATCTGTAGTGATAACATTTCCATCACTATCGTATGAAGTCAATACTCCTTTCTCTGGAGTGTAATAGACTGGATCTCCGGTATAAAATCCATGATCTGTTAAAGATGTTATTTTAAAAGTATCACTGGAAAATGTTCCAGAAAAAACTACTTCATTGGCATAAGCATCTAGTCCCTGATTTCCATAATATGGGATTGATGAAGAAGCTATTAAAGTTTTTTCATCATCTTTATAAATGTTTTGAACGTTTGCGTTCAAATTGTTGGCAAAAGGATATTTTGAGGAATTTACCTTTGCTAAGTTCTTAGTTACTTTATAAGTACTTGCTAAATTTAGATTTCCCTGACCCCTAATAATAATGTTTCTAGAGGAAGTTACATCAACAACTGTAGAATTTTTCTCACTACCAACATTATCAACGATTCTCAAACTATCACCAATTCTAAAAATATGATCATTATTCAGCACTGCCGAATATGTCATATCAGAGGTATCAATCAGACTTAATGATACTACATCATATGATGTTGCGACATTAAAAATCCAATTGTTGGAAATAAAATCAGTTGCCCCAATTCCCAAAGTTTTTATTTTTGAACTATCACCCTTCGAGTAAAAATAATTTTCTTCTGGAATCTCTAGATCATTTAATACTGAAGTAATTTTTACCTTTACAACTTCTGATGAATTTCCAAAGGAATTTCCATAAGCAAAAGTGTTTATTGAAATGTCAGATCCATCTGGGATTATTCCAATTACATTCGAGCATCCTAAAAATTGATTAATATTTTTTGATGAATATGAAATTGTTCCTTCACTATCATCATTATATTTTACATAAAGAGTTCCTGAAGTGGAAAAACCAACAGTAGAATCAACATCTATAGTTGTTGCTCCTTGCGATACTTGACCTATTACCCTTGTCTTTGCATGTACAGAAAATTTGCCCAGAAACGATCCACCATATTCTGAGTTTTTATCATACGCAGAATCAATTTTTAATTTGTAGAATTCCTTTCCATTTCTAGCGGTAATTTTTTCTACGTATGAAACTGGAGCTCTTGCTGCAATAATATCTCCATACGCATCTTGAATTAGAGTAGACTTTTCAAGTTTTGTTGGGTCTCCAGAAATACTTTCTACTACTAGATCTTTAGTAACCCTATAATGAGCATCAGATGGTCTAAAAAGATACTCTTTTGGCCTAATTATCTGTACATCTTCTCCATAAAGAGCTCTGAATAAAATTTCAAAGGACTCATCAGTACCCTTGGACGAATAAAAGTCTCTTGCTTGCTTAATAAAAGTCGCTTGATCGATCTTATCTGAAAGAGATCTATTTTCAATACCGGGAATTAACTGATACTTTGCTTTTAGTAAAAATTCCTTTAAGAAAAGAGAACTCAGGTTTACAATTGTTGCCCCTGCTTTGTGTTCTTGCGACTCTGACTCGCTAAAAACTAAACTGTTGGGATCATTGCTACTTCTATATGATGTGATTCCACTAAATCCCCTAATACACCCAGTAAAAGAGTTTTCAGTTCTACCTGTATACGTAATTATTTCATCATCAATCTTTATTAAACCATAAGAATCTGGAAATTGTGATATGCCATCTTCAGTTTCTAGTAAGTTGACTTGAATTACATCATCTATTGATGTAATATCCGCTAAAAGAACAGCAGTATCAGTTAAATTTGTAATATTGTCAATTTTTACATATCGATCAATATTTTGTATTAGATCTACAGGAGAACCTTGAACTTCCTGAGAAACGTAGTATTGGGATAAGAATTCACTTACTAGTGGATATTCTTCCCTAACATACGCTGGAAGTTGATTTCTTACAATGTTACTGAACTGAATTCTTTTATCTGTCATTTTATTATGATCTTACTAGGTTCCCGTTGGTATAACTTGAAGTTACAGTGTAGTTAGAGGCTGATGGGTCAAGTCCAGATGATATACTATCAACAACCATTTCAAAATTACTATTGGAAATATCTAATTGTAAGGATAGTGCTTGATAACCAACCACATCATTTGATTTTGGAGTTGCTGAAATTTCTATGATCGTTTGACCATTTTTTTCCTTTCCAGACACAATATTGATTGGATTCAATGTTATAAGTCCTTTAACATAATCAATAGATCCAACATTTCTCCTAACTACGGTAGGTGTTGGTGAATTTGCGGTTGGGACTGTAAATAAGAAAATAGATCCAGTTGTTCTATTTGTGTTTGGGACATCAGATAAGTAAACGCTACTTTGAAGATCATTAATTCTAAATGCTGATGATTTTATATTGTAACCTTCCATACTCTTAATATGAAATGCATTACCAAATTCTATTTGATATTCTGCGATAGAATTTAATAGAACTCTCAGATCTCTCCTCATTTGAATCGTTGTAATATTTGATGTCACTGAGTCGTGACTATCATCAATAACTTTCAAAAATTTACTATATTTGAATCTTGCTCCATATCTATTTAACTCCGATGATTCTGCATACTTATTTGCATTTGTCTGGATAATACTTGATACGTATGCTGAACTTGGGGCAAGATTGGTATTATAGTAGATCTTAGAATCTGCTTCAATATAAAGATATTTTAGATCAAGAATCTCTGGCACAATTCCAGCAACAGAGTATTTTTTAAGATCTCTTTTGATCTCTTCCTTAATTAAGTTTGGAAGAACATCACCAAATCTTGGTTTGATGCTAATAAAAACTTTTCCATATTGTGGTGGAACTAAATCTTCGCCACCAAAAACGGATATTGATTCCGTTTCTTCGTAAATCTTTGCTGGAATTAAAGTCTCATAGTCATTTGCAGTCAAAGCTCTATTCTGTGAGGCATACATTCTTGGTGCATACTTTCTAATAGATTCGACCGATTCAATGTTCTCACCACCAGATGATGGCAGATCCGTACTGAAAAGAGAGATACCAGATGTTACGGTATATTCTATGGAATTTCTTGTATATGATATTCTTCCTGAATATGCAAATTGACTAACTCCATTTGCACTATCCCCATTTGAAATAATATAAGAAACTTGAATAAAGTTTCCTTCTTCTAGTGCCCTGCCAAAAACACCATCACCAAAAATTAATTCATATCTCTCATCTTCTATTTCTTGGATGAAATAAACATTTGATTTGTCCGTAACGCCAAAGAGGTCATCTTGTTTCGTATATTTTACGGAAGCAATTGCTTGCTCATTATTCTTCACTGACACTGAAATTAGTTTAGTATCAATTCCTGCGTTAGGTAAAATATATTTTTGATTTTTATTCAATGAGGTGTATGTGAAGTTGGTATTGATTAAAATACCCTCATAAATTTCGATATTTTGAAAGTTTGCAATTCCATTTATAACGGGAACTGTAACATCATCTAATATCGAGAAAACAAAAGACTGATTTCCAAAAGAACCAGTAGTTGCGGCGACAGGCCCTTTATGAAGTGTTAATGTTGCTGGTGTTGGATTGATATTTGTAGTATCAACAAAGAAACTTATTCTTGCTGATGCTGATTTTCTTGACCTTGGAACATATCCAATGTTCCTTGCCAATGAAACAATATTTTCTCTCAGAGTAGCACTATCAATAAAAACTTCATTTGCAACCATGTTTGCATTATATGAAGTGATATATGTATTATATGCCAATACATCAAGAATGCTTGAGAGGTTCGAACCCTCAAAATCGTAATCGGTAAAGTTTGAATTTGCTCTTAGATAATCTCTTAGAGTTGTTTTGATCTGGTCGAAATCCAGATTGGTAAAATTGACTAATGGCATTTATCTAGTAGGTTGCAAAATGAACTGTAATTGTTGAGCTGGAACATCTGCACCAATAATTCTATAAACAATAGTAACGTCAAATGAACCATTATCATAATCTGGATATGCTTGAACACTAATCAATTCGACTCTTGGCTCATAATTTCGAATTGAATTTCTAATTTCATCAGTAATTACTGATGCAGAAATCTCATCAACATTTTCAAAAAGAGATCTGCTTATTCTTGAACCAAAATTTTGATTAAAAAACTTTTCACCAGGAAGGGTAAATACAATATTTCTTACAGAACGAGCAATTGCATTCTCGTTCTTAAGACCAATGAGATCACCATTCAGGGGATTGACCTGAAAAGTCATACTAATGTCTTTAAATCCTTGACTTACCCTTTCTAAAGGCATTGGATACTATGAATCTACCTTATTTATTCATCAAAATTCGGATAATGGTATAGGCTCAGTTCCATATTCCCAATCATCATAGTCTTCGTCATTACGAATTTTCTCATGAAGATCTTTTTGTGTTTGGAAATCGTGTTTTTTGGGTGTAAGATCGTCATTTGCAATTTCACGAAGCATTTTTTGCTTCTGTAACTTGTCTTCCCACCCATAATCACCTGATAAATGAGTGGTTCCCCACATCTCATGCATGTAATTTGAATCTCGATCGGTTTGTTTTGTCATTTTTGCTCCTGATTTGAAAAATCAGAACTTTTTACGGGGTTGCTATCCCGTTAATCGATATAAAAACCTTTCCTTAGATAGTCTTTGTCCTCAACAAATGATAAATTATCTATATTTGCACTATTTTCATCATTCCAGATTGGTATTGCAATACTATTCCCATATCTAAAGTCTGGATTTCTTCTAAAATGCACCTCAATTAGACTATTTCCGATAAATTCACAGTTAATCCACTCATAATCTCCTTTCAAGTTGGATAAAATTGATGGGAACTCTATTATTCTATCAATCTTTTCCCATTTTTTCCATTTATAAAGAGGATCATTAGGATCTCTAGTACCTTTAACGACTAACTTTACCTCTTGGTTCTGAAAATCAACGCTTATATGCTCTCCTTCGAAGATCTCACACCAAAACTCAGCTGGATGAAAGTCATCAGTACACTTATCAATCCACTCTATACGAGAAAATCGCCCCATACCAAGTAAATTAATACTTGGTCGGACGATATAATACCCAGAATATGGAACGGGGCACCCTGTAGGTCCACAGAGATGCCCCAAACGTTGATTTAAAAGTAATTTGTTATAGACCCATGTATCATCAGAATGTATAGATTTCCATTCATCACAACAATCTAGGTGATACATATGGGTCTAATGAATTTATTCTATTTACCTTGCCCGCGATACTTCTTTTTGCGACCATTACGAGAAGTGGCACTGAGTAGTGTGCGAGGAGAGCGACCTTGACGAGTCTTTTTAGGAGCTCCTGGCTCAAAAATAGTCTTGTTGCTTCCGCCTTTTGCTGCCATTTAAATTTCCTCCAGTTCAATTAAATTAGGGTCAATATCTTCACCTGAAAAATACTTTTCAGATAAGTCTTGAAGGACCTCTGCACATTCTTCATGAGAGAGGTCTTGATAGATCTTACGTCCTTTATAAAGCAAGTTATAAAGTTTAGTCATGATCAACAGTTTTCAACTTTAATCATTTCGATTTTTTGAGCATCATATCCTCCGGTCTCTGCAAGATTCCGAAGAACATCCATTGCTTCTTCATAAGTCAGATCGGAGTGAAGTTGTTCTCCAATGTAATAGATGTTGTACATAGTGATTAGATAATACGAGTTTTTTCATGACCAACACGAATCCGAGGGTCGCACCAGATCTTAAAGCCTTTCTCAATGGCATCAAGACAGAATGAAACATCTTCTCCACACATATCTTGAACAGCACCGGATTCAAAGACTTGCATCTTCGGAGCAAACCAAGGATACTCAAGATTCTCAAATACACCTTTCTTAATCAGAACCCATCCAAAACCTGTGTAGTCTACAGTGAACGGCTTACGACGCTTGCTGATCGATTCCACAGTTTCGTGGTTCATGACTCCACCATTCTTGCGGAAGTCATCTTCTTCCAACCAATGTGCTACTGAGGTTGTGTGCCCATCTTCTGTGGCATACCAACCACCAACGATTTCCTTTTCTTCACCTTCTTCATTCAGAGCAAGATCACAGAGTTGCCAGAACTTATTTGAGTCGAAGACGATATCCGAGTCAATCCAGAGTTGATAATCATACTCTAGTTTTCCATCCCAGGGAACCTGCTTAGGACCACGAAGTACATTTGCACCTAGTACCTTACAACGTGCAAAGTTAACCATTGATGAGTAATCTTGAGAGATCTGAATACTCATTCCATTTTGTACAAGATCAAAACAAAGTTGTACAAATGCTTTTAGAAAAATAAAAGAACATCCTCGACCAGGAAGACAAAAAACAATTGACTTTCCTTTCATCCGTTCTTTAATTGCATCATAATCCCATTCTTGTTCTTTGGGTTTTGGTGCAGCAGCTTTAACAGTAAATCCTTTTGACATAAGAAAAAATAACCTTCAGATCAATTTTATCAGTCTATATATGCACTTGTCAATGCGAAGAATTCAAAATTGCCTCTTTGTTAACACAGAGTTCTTCATAGGATAGATCATCATTTGTATAGTCCGTGTGCATTAAACCAACCATATTATTCAGATCTTTCCATGTCTTATGAAATTCTTCTTCTTTGAGTGAATGAAATAAACACTCCTTCTTTGCGTAGATGTGATACATTTTTTCGTTTGCAGGCATAAAAATATTCCCGGAATTTTTTCTTTCAGTTTTATTTTGTCACTGCATTATATATCACAGCAACACAAAAACCTAGTGCGACAAAAAAGGGGCGTGGATAACGTATCATCCAGCCCGCTAAGACAACCTTCCAGAAACTCCAATATGGGGTTCTTCTCATCTTTTCTTTCTCTTTGAAGAAGCTTTCTTTTGTGCAGGAGTTCTAAAAATACCCGTTGCACAACTCTTATTCTTCTTGTGCTTTCCTCCGAAGATTCCCCATCCGTGACAGTTTGCTTTCTTCTTGGGTGTCATTTTTTGTATCCGGAAAATTTTTAAGAGTGTGATATTTATCGGTCGATTTGTCACCTCTGTAGGTTAGGGTAGTTTGGTTTTTTTATAACCGCAACGCCGCGCGGCGCTATAAACAACCGACCGCAAATAACTGCCAAACGACTATCAGCATCAATCATAACATATGCGTGCCCCAGTGTCAACCAGAGCACGCACAGTTAGTATCAGAACTCGATCACATCTGCAGTGGGTTCGTTATCATAACCCTCAGAAACATTATCAGAGGAGAGATAATCCAGGATGGACAGAATTTCGCTGCCGTTATCACATTCAGCAAGCATCGAAAGCATCACAGACTTAGACATGTTGTGTTCTTGTGTGTTAGTTAAGAGTGAATGAGTAGGTGTTAATCAGTTGGCAAAGACTTCAGCGCAACTATCAATACCGTCCTGCTCAATGTCGGAGACGATAACATCGAGGATGGAGAGAATCTCATCACCAGTGTTACCTTGAGCCAGCATGGAGAGGATAACGGTCTTGGACATAATAACGAAGAAAAGTGTTGTGAACTGTGAGTGCCTAGTTTATACTCATGCGACAGGAGTTGGTGTTACTTAGGCGACAGTGGAAGTGTTCATCAAGTCCTGATAATCACTCCACTTGTTGATTGCTTGCTCCAGCGTCTCAACATCAGCGAACAGGTGAAAGTTCTCACTCAGATCTAACTGACCTGTCATGCCCAAGTAGTTAATGAACCCCAGGATTTGCATTGATTGATCATAACCTTCGACGTTGAAGATGCGATCCAATTCTTCATTACGAAAATCAGAACATGCGATCAGATCGAACACATAGTAGAACGGACGACGAATAGCGTAGGGGATGAAGCTCAGCATCAGAGTGTTAATTAAGAACGAATGAGTGAGTGTTACTTAAGGTCAGAAATCAAACACGTCTGAGTTAATCTCAAGGACGTTAATCTTGGGGTCAGCATACTTAACACCATCGGGAGTAGAGTATCCAACACCGATCTCATTTACGAAGGTTTGATAATCACCACACTGCTGAGCGAGGTTATACAAACCCTCATCATTGTTGATCCAGAGTGCAACATTCCAGGTCTCATAATTCGCCCAACCATTATACTCAGTATCGGTCAGATTTGCTTGGAAAGTGGTAGTCATCTGTGAGTGGTTGTCCTTACACTATAGGGACAATCTCAGGGGCCCAATAATACTCACTCAGGCGGTCTTGAATGTCACTGAGAACCTGCAATATCACCTCACGACTATCCTCACCTTTCTCCTCTAACTGTTGCATAACGTCTTGCAGTTGTGGTAGAATAGTGGTGATACTTTCGGGCACTCGAATCATCACTCCAGAACCCAAATTCTTATACTTTAGAGGTCTCATAGTTTTGATAGCATAACTGGGGGTATTTAGGGGGGGTTATGCTATCAAAACTCTACAGCACTAAATCACCACCTATCAGGACAGCTGAGGTCTTCGACATATGCTTCGACACGCTCAGCTGGTTCCAACTTGAATAACTTCTCCCAGTCAAGCTGATGCGGGTCGAAGTCCTCAAAAACCTCAAGCTCTAGAGTGACTCTATAACGCTGCTTCTGTGCCTTGTGATACGCAACTGACATAAGTTCGCTCCGTGAGTGTTAGTGTGGCTACTATAAGACGACGGGGGATTTGTGTCAAGGTCCTGGGGAGTATTTATGAGGACCTGTGTATATGAGACGGGGTAATTGTGGGGATTTTATGACGCGGGGGTTGACAAAGTATGGGTGAGTGTGTTATAGCTTGCAGGCAATGATCACAAGGTCTAGAAGGATTTAAAAGGGTCTTTTTCCACAGATTCCACACACTTTTCCACAAGGCTGTTGAAAACACGGCTATAATTAAAAAAGGCTTTTTTATCCATTTAATATACTTTTTACCATTAAATCATAAGAAAAGGCATAAAAAAAGACCCCGTAGATGGGGTCTCTATGTGTATTCAATCAAGTCCTAATCTGTACCGAGCATAATCTACTGCTTCCTTTCTTTTCTTGAACAGTGCTAACTCTCCTTCAAAACGTAGAGGCAAATATCTAAACTTCTTGCCTTCAGTAGTGATAACAGTTCTGGAGAATAAGTGTACTGAGTAACGACCTTCTACTGATCTTTCCTTCTGTTTAGTAACAATGAAAGGACGAACTTTTTGATCGTTGAATGATTCTTTGGAGAGTAACATTGTGGTTTAAGAGTGTAGAATTATCAGGAGAATCGTGACGCAAACTTAAGTGCGTCTTTTTCTTTTGTATAAGTCTTGAACTCTTTAGTCACCCAGTAAGCATCACCTCGCAGAGTGTTTTCTTTGAACACATCAACCTGAACTGAGAACTTGTTATTATACTCTCTGATGTAAACTCTGGTATCACCAATCTTTGGACGTTCCATGGTTTGCATATTCTTTTGCTTGGTTTTAGTTGTTGATCAATTCAGCAGGGCTACCACATGATTTGTAGAACTCAACCATCCTCTTTGCTTCATCTAATGTAGAGAATGATTGTGTTCTCCATTGTTGTTGATAAGGCGTAAAGTAGCGAATGGTGAACATTTTGTTTGATTCAGTTAGAGTGAAGAATGTCTAGCATTTGTTGATGATAGTGATCAGCATCACGAACCACATTTGCTGCCTCAGTTACATCATCAATCTCATACTTTGTCATCTCCAGAGAATGAATTGCATTGGAGAGAAGATCAGTCAGTGCTTCGATCTTTTGAGTATCAGTCATCACTTAAGCACCATACCTTCAGTGAAAGGAATTGTGTTGCCGTTATCAATCACAAACCATTCAAAATCACGTTGAAAGATACGGGCATCATTTCCGTGCTCTTTCAGGATTGCATTGAGACGTGATTTGGTAGTGGGAGTTTTCCAGCCACAAGTGTAAAGTTCAAGGAAGGTATCACCAATCGTTGCAATATGATTGCCGTGCAGATAAACATATGAAGCATCACGTTCGGGCGAATAAGTTACCTCCGTGTTGTCAT
>Ga0129333_10001462_pt1 | contig 21451 bp, 35 predicted proteins | sample CPB6_08_DNA_FD_94474 | JGI IMG/M metagenome (GOLD analysis project Ga0129333, IMG submission 94474) | Freshwater to marine salinity gradient microbial communities from Chesapeake Bay, USA - CPBay_Sum_0.6_0.8_DNA | ecosystem: Environmental > Aquatic > Marine > Coastal | place: USA: Chesapeake... | reverse complement strand
GGTTGTGCAATTTGACTTTGAGATACATTATTTCGGTTTCCTCGTCACATTCCTCCTCCTTACAAAACTCGTAGCCATCTGGAAGCAGGTGGGAATAGTCGGTATTGTATTTGTCCCGACCGAACGGAATTATTTCCCCATCCATCCTGCGACAATACGCCCAGTCTGAGGTGATGTAATTTTTTCCGAGCAGATAGTTCTTAGTCGTGTTGGATTTGTTTTCCCAGACGCATTTGTACGGGGACGATTTGAAGCCAAGGAACTTGATGAAGATTCGCTTGTGCCACTCTTCTAAGTCGTCCGATACCCATACAACCTCTCCCGGTTCGGGGAAGTAAGTGTCGGCGTCTTTGAGTTTGTCCAACTCGGCTTGGAGTCGGTTAAGTTCGTTTTGGATTTCGTTTGGTGTCATATTACTTTATACGGGTTTAAGGGTCAATTGTTACAGTTGCGTATATTTATTGTTAGCCACCATTTACGACAGACTTACAAGCACCGTGATTTTCCAAAATACTGATAGCTTGATTAAGGTTGTAGATTTCATCCAAATACGAATCTGTATCAGGAACAGGTGAATCAGGTGGTGACGCTCTTCTGATTAAGCAGTTTTTAATGAAGGTTTCTTTAACCTTCTCTCTTTGTTCTTTTAATTGTTCAATAATTCTTTCCATAATAAAAACGGTGGCTAACATTGTGTATCTGCAAGTGGTGGTTAGCCGTTAAACCCAAGTGCAGTTCTTTAAATTTAGTTTAGTGCTATCCGAAAGGTAAGTGTTTCAAAATCCCCACCTGACAGATACACAAGTAACGTTATCCCCCTGTCACAAACTCATTCGCCTCAGCCATTGCCTGAATTATATCGGCAAGGGCGTTGATGTAGTCGTTCAGGTCGTCCATGTAGTAAACATTTTCAGTGGTTTTTATCGTGAATGCGAACTCGTTTCTTCCTGAATCGTACCAAAGCAGATACATCGGGTTATTCTGATTCGATATTGACACGCCACAATTAATCGACCTGTTGTCGTCAATGCGGATGCCACTGGATAGGGTTTTAGTTGTCATTCCCGTGTCTCTTTGCATGTTCAATCTTAAACTGCCTGATATGCTCGCAGTATATTTCGCATATTCCCGATTCCTGAGCGGTCATAACATCAATTAGGATGTCGTTCTCTCGTATCGAATAGTTCAGCATCGCCCGACTTTCAATGTACTGACCTCGCCAATACATCTCCATTTCTCTTGATTTATCTCGGCTTATACTTGTACCTATCCATAGGCAGGATAGTGCAATACAAAGCACGGCAAGGGCGTATGTGGCTATCTTGTAGCCGAAGCGGTATGTGTACGGGTTATTTCTCATCTTGCACCTCCTGATAAACTGTATGAAATCGACTTTCAACCATTTTTCTTTCGGCTCTTGAAAGGCTTGATTTTTTTTCCTGAATGAGCCTAAATTCATCAACCAAACTATTTTTTAAATTCGGAAAAGGTCTGGTATAATTTGTATAATTTGAGCCTTCGTAATGGTACGGATTAATGTAAGTCATTGCCATTGCCATAAGCTCAATCCTGCTCATTCTGGTTTTCTTTTTAGGTTTTTGTGGGCGTTCTGTATAGGTTTTGCCGTTTATTTCAAACATCTTGCACCTCCTCATCTTTGATTATTCCAATGTACCAGCCATCTATGCCGGTGTAATTCCTATCAATCGTTTCAACATCGTAGCAAGTATGCCCGTACTTGTTTCGGTACAACTTGAATGCGTTGTGTCCTGAATAGTCAAACTCCTTCTCCATTTTTAGCAATTCATCTATGTCCCAGCCGTCCAGAATCAAATCGGGCATAATCAACTGAAAGAAGTATTTGCGGTTGGTGTTGTACGGCATCACAAACCAATCCCGATAGGCTTGTTTCGGTGTGATGATGCCTTGCCTGATTTCCAATACCTTGTTATTCCTGATGTCGTTCAGCAGAAACGAATGGTACTTGTACGGATTGGAATGGTCGATTGCGTGTGGCTCGATATAAGCGATTCGACCATCTGGCAATGAGAACTGATACAGCCAGTCTAAGTTGTCTGGGTGCGTCTCGGTGATGTGTGTGTTGAATGGTGTCATATTGGTTTATACGGGGTTGATTTATTTATGTTTCCTATGTTCAAAACATTTTTGGGTTTCGATTTGGCAGGTTTCAGGAATGAAAGATACAGGCTTGTTTAACTTGGTGCAGTTGCCATAAGCCATCCTATCCATCAATCCTGAACCCTCATAGTGTGCCTTGTGTTGGTTTAATTTATCGAAGTCCCTGACCATAAACTTACAATCGTTGCAGTTGCAGTCAATTAGTTGAAGCAGGTATTTACTTTCTTTGTCCAACATAGTCTTGAAGTCTTTGCCACGCATCAACTGTGTCCGGATCACCTATATCCAATCTATTACACGCTTCTTTGTATGCGTGTCTGATAGTACTTTCATCCTTTCCCCCAAATACTAACCCAATCATCTTAAAGTCATAGTGCGGATAGTTCTCCACAAAGTATTTGACCAGCACGAACCGGACATTCACCGCATCGTATCGCTGGGAAGTAATTACATCTTCCATCGTCATTTTGCGTTCAGGAATCCGAACTACCTCGTATTGTCTTGTCGTGCGTTTCGTAACATCAAACGACCTGATAAAGCCGTTGAACATATCGAGTTGAATCGTTGGCGGTGGTATCTCTTCCATCTTGCTCAGAAGCCATTGGTCTACGGTGGCTTGTCCGTAAAGTTTTACGCAGATTTGGTAAGTGGTCATTTGCTCAAAATAAATTAATTTGTTGTCCTTTAATTGCTTGCGTTGGGTCTGGTGTTCCGTATGTTTTCAGGAATGCCTCGTATCGCTGATTCCCTTGCTCGAAATATTCAGCATCCAACTCGCATCCAGTAAAGTCAAACCCCTCCATGTGGCAGGCGATACGGGATGATTGACTGCCCATGTGGCTGTCAAAGATAGTGTCGTTTGGTTTGGCATAGTTTCGGAGAAGCCAACGGTAGAGTGCAACGGGTTTTTGGGTGGGGTGTATTCGTTCCTCTTTATCTTTCATATTCTGTTGTATCATTCCGTTCCAAGTGTATTTGAAAATCTTGGCACCAGTTGTAAAAGTGGCAAAGGCTATTTCGCAATCAGCAAAGTTTCCGCTATTATTTTTATCCCAAACTATCACACAAGGCGTTGAGTTTAGGTATTCAATTAAGTAGTTTGCACCCCACACAATTTGATGTTTAGATACCCTTTTAAGTTCATCCCAATACTCTTTTGTTGGCTTTGCATTTGATAAGCTATTATAGTGATATTGCCCAACCTTTGCTTGTTTGCCTTTCATATCTGTATTAAGGTTCTGCATTTTTTTATATTCATCAGTATAAGGCACATCTACAATAGCAAGGTTAAAAGCCTTATCCGGCAAGCCTCGCATAAATTCAATGCAGTCGATTAGGTGTACTTCGCTTCTCATTTGCTCAATTTTATCTCAATACCCAACTTTCTAAAAATATTCAACATCCTGAACACGGGCAGTTGGGTCTTGCCCTGTTCAAGTCGCTGGTATGCCAACAAGTTCATGTTGAGCATTTCAGCCATGTCGGTTTGCTTATACCCCCTTTCGGCTCGGGTAGTGCGGATTAGGTGGATGATGTCGAATTGTGTCATGATTCCCTCCTGCACTCCGGACACCGCCCCATATCGTCAATGTCGTCTGTCTCCCATACCAATCCGCACTCTCCACAAGTGCATTCGGGTAGATTCTGCTGTCCATAATCTACATTTGGATCAGGCAACTTAGGGTATTCCCAAAACTCAATATGCTCAATCCTGTCTGCCATAAACTTTTATCGGATAAGATATTTTTGATTCTCGCATTTTGCCTTCATGGTCTTTTACCTGAACTGTAAAAACCTGATTCCGCTTACTTACGGGTTGCTGTTTTTTTGTCTGTCCTTTCATATTTATTTCTGTGTACAATAGTTTACAAATCCTCCTGTGCCAAATTTTTTCCTACGGAGAAAGGCACAATAACTTTCTCCATGGCGAATGTCGCAATAGAACTTATTCATAAAATAGTCAAACGATTCCTTCCAATGATTAAACTTCAGGTAATCCTTGCCATTATGAAACCCAAATAGATTCCTATTCCTTTGGAACTGATTGCTATGAAAGTTCCCTGATTCACTTAACGCTGTGTGGTATATCATTGCAGAATCCGGACAGCCTGTAAGCAAAGCCTGTAACTGAATATCAATGTCATGGTAAGCATACCAAGCATCCTGAAGTACTTTCTTGTCCCAAGAGATTTCACTAAGCTCCTGCTTTATTCTTTTGTACCTATCTAACTGAATTGATACAACCGCCATTAGCAGTATAACGAGAATCCAAATGCCGTGTTTCATACTTCTTTGCCTTTCTTAATTAGAATGTACTTTGAATGTATCTTGCCTTTTACCGCAAACTTTTCGCAGGTAATTTGCCAGTCATAATCGTGCCTGAGCTCAAATACTCTTGCACCAAGTCTGTAAATGCCAAGTTCACTAAGGGCTTGCATAGGCGTAATGGCACTATTCTTTTCAAGGTATTGTGCCAATAGTTTTACACCAGAAGGACTTCTGTGCTCTGAAGAAGTCTTTCGTTGGATTTTGTCGTAACCAGTTTCCATTTTTGTTGTTTCGGTTTTAGGGTTGGAAATGCCAACCAATGCTCGGGCAAAATTAATTGCCCGAAGCACGGTTGATTCTTTTGAGGTCTTGTTCTTACTCATGTGGTGTGATGTCTAACGGAGCATCTTCAATCTTTGTTTCAGTACTCTGAACAAATAATTCGGAAAGATTAGGTTTCTCAACTATAAACTGCTGATTGTCAAGTTCTATTGCCTTACTTACTTGCTCTGATTTAGGCAAGTATTTGTAGTGTCTTTTAATAACAGTCTTTTTTCTCATCTCATCTGCCCAATTACTTTCCTGCCAAGGGGAATATTGAGAGTTAGCACCATCGCTTTTGGACTTAATCTTATCAAGTTCCCAACCAGGCATAAACTCATAATCCAAACTGCCATCGGATAAAGTAGCACAAGAGTAGGCACCAATTACCTTTCTTGCCATGTGTTCTTTCTCTGTTTTGGCATACTTCTGCTCGTGCTTAACCACCATTCGTGTTGCCGCATTGTACTCAAACTCCTCATCCTCGTACACAACTACTGCTGATACCTTCTTTACACTACCTGAATCCGTGAGAATCTTTATTAATCCCATATAGGATGGGTCTAATATCGCTTTCCCTTTGCGTGGCACTAAGTATGCCAACTTCATAGCCGGATTCAATGTAAGCCCTGTAAATGCGATATTCTCAACACTACTTCTTATACTCATTAAATCTACATTCTGCCAACCTTTAGGATTGCTTTGAATGATCTGCATTGCAAAGTTCGCTTCTTTGACAAATACTTCCTGTGGCATTACGCTTAGGAATCTTTGCTTGGCTGCTGCAATAGCCTCTGATGGGTTAGTGATTTTTGCAGGTGCACTTTCCTGTTTCTGAATTGCTTTTGTGTCTGACATGGTGATTTATTTATTAAAGTTCAATTAATCCGTATTCGTTTGAGGCAAAGTATTCTACTCCTGGCCATACTACATTATCTTCCCAAGGGTTTCCAAATCTGTCAAGGCAATCTCTGTAAATCTGTTTACCTCGGGTGTAGATAGTTTTACCTGCACTAATAGAATAGTCTTGCCATACAGAAGTACCATCCGTAGGTTCTTGTGGTACAAGGAAGAATCCGTTTTGTTGGCTTTCTTTATTGCAACCAATGACAATATGGAACTTAGTTTCAAGTCCTAATACTTCCTGAATAGCCTCTGAGTAGATAGCAAGTTGGCAATGAATAAGCCTGTCTTTGTGCTTAACATATCCCTTTACGGATTCAATATCAATATCAGGCAGTTTTTTCAAGTCCCCGATTACTGCAAAGCCTTGGAGAGTTTTGAATAAATCCACTTTGCCTTTCATTGGGATATTGTATTGTGGGTCTATCCAATGAAATTCTTTCTCTACTTCTGCGTCTTGGAATAGTTGTTTGTAGATAGGGCTTTGTTTAACCGAACCTGCGGTGGCAATAATTTCATACCAATCATCTTTTTTGATTATGGGAGTAACGCCATCAAGTTCGCACTGGTTAATAAACTCATCTCTTATTGATTTGTTAAGTGCTGACCTGAATTCTATCTTACCTTCTTTGTTTGGTTCAAGCCTTGGGTCTGCAAGTAGTCTGAACCTGTTGTGTATTTCAGATTCCTCCATAGTTGCGGTGTGAATGAACTGCCCGTGATTCATAGCATCGGTGGTTTCGATACCATTAAGCAGGTAAAGTTGATAGTGCCTTGGACTTTTGAGCAGGTGTTTAATTCCTGAACTGCTTAGGCGTGTCTTGTCGGAGTAGTACTCTGTCTGCATAGATTTTATTATTTAATTAAACGAATGTGCCTGAAACGGACTTTGTGAAGAACTTTATGCTTGGTATCACGAACTTGGCATTCATGGAGTTTTTCATCAATCATTACCAAAGTGGCAAAGTAACTGCCTACATTGGGTATTCTGACTAAAACTTTCTTCCATAAATGTTTCCGTAGTTCCTGACCTGTGTGCATATACGAGTAATTAGGTAGTAAGGTTACAAAATTAATTACCTGATTCACAAATAGAATAAACACTTTGACACCCTATGTTTTTTGGAAACAATTCTGTTTGATTAGGGTCTGTTCTTACATAATTAATGACATCATCAATCCAAGGGAATGAAGTTGCTTTACCATTTGATTTTACAATTCTACCTGTGCAATATTTTTCAGGAATATATCCTGATGGGAAAAAAGAACTATTTAGTTTTTTTTCTAACTCCCTTATCTTTTCTATCCTATCTGGAAATTTTTCAACGATTAATTTAATTTCTAAATGCCGAGCCATTATACATGGTAAACATCCAACCCTGCTAAATCCTTGATAATACAATGGGTTTGCCTTTAACCCTGCATCAAAAATGTACTCAAAAACTTGTTGTGCTGACCACTTGTGTATAGGTCTTATTACATCAACAGAGTATGAATCAATGTATTTTATTACATCTTTTTTGCGATATGTATCATAAACAGGTTTGCCTTTTTTATTATACTTTTTAGGTTCTACATAGAACTTAAAATACTCTTCGTTTTCTTTCATATTTGCTCTGCTTACAGATTCTTCTGCTCTTACGCCTTGCACTATTGTAACATCAGAGTTAAGAGATAAAATGTAATCAATCATAGGCTCAACCTTTAATTCAACGGTACAGAATCTAACATATCTTGAAGGTATCCTTTTATTGATAATGCATAAATCTATAAATCCAGCAGGGTATTTTTTGTTTGTTAAGAATGTAAATTTTTTACCAATCCATTCTTCTATCTGTTTTATATGCTGATAAGTTTGTTCTGATTCCCATCCCGTATCGCAGAACACAACCTCAAAATCGGGCAAGTTGTTTTTCGCCCAGATAATTGTGGCAAGACTATCCTTGCCTCCACTAAATGTTATTATATTCTTCATTTGTTACAAAATTACTTCCTAAATGACAATACTCTCTTAAAATCAGATGTTTGTAGTCCGGCATAGAATACCGCTACTGCATCGGCCTTGTGTTCCTCGGTGGTTATTTGTGGCTTACCTGACTTATCCAACTTCCATTCGAGTTCAGGGTGCTTCTCAAATGCCCACGCTATCATCTCTGCCTTACTTGCAGTCTTAGTTCCTACACTCGCTTTCTTTACCTCAATAGGCGTTACCTCAATGGGGTCAGGAGATAAGGTAGCAAGGAGGAAACAACTAACTCCGTAGGACTTCATTCCCGAAGCACTTTGAGAACCGCTTGGGGTTTCAGCAAAGATTAGGTCAGGTTTATAAATTTTAAGGTAGTATTGTATAGGTTCATAAAGTTCCCTGCACCTCTGAATAAGGTCGGAACTTGCCCGTATTTGCTTATTCTTTTTGGCTTTCTCGGTGTTAATGGTGGTACTCCACTGCACTTCTGCTTCCATGGATTCCGTGTTCAGTTCAAATAGAACCAACGCTGTGTGGCTCATACTTGGGTCAATCGTTAGTATTTTCATGTAGTCTTAATTATCTTCCAAATCATTCTTAACTTCAAAACAAATCTACGAAACCTATTTGGTTCACGACCTGCATTGTACATTGGCATCCAATCGGAACCTTCCGGAACTTTAATCTCAACGGTTCCATCTCCAATTTTTATAGCAGTACGGAATGCAGATTCACTTACAAAATAACCGCAAATGTTTATTCTCAAATAGCCCATACTGCCATAAACAGGCGGCTTGTCAGTTGGCAAAAACTTATTGTCTGGTATTGTTCTCATATTTTACTTCCTAATAATCCTATCAAAATCAACTATATAGTTCTCGTCTGCTATCATCCAAAACTCCGCAAAGGTAAGTATTGTGGGTAAATTACTTACCCCATAACCCTTTTTACTCGCCCGATAGCCATCGCTAAAACTTATGAAGTTCTCACCCTCAAAAGCCATAGCCTTCACCCCAAAGTATTCTAACACAACCTCAAACTGAATCTTAGAAAATACCCGTATTGCAATAGGTTTTTCTTTATCCAAAAAGTACGACTTAATTACGCTGTCCATAGTTCTCAAAGTTTAATTAATCCCAAAATGAATATCCCACATACCCTATCTACCTCCTTACTTAATTTCAATTTTTCTTCATTACCATCACCACATTCCACCTGTAACGAGCCAAAGGCACTTTCAGTTACAAGTTTGTATCCGGTGTTTGTTTTGCTGATTTCTCCTACCTTAACCCCGTTTAACTCCACAAGTATCGGATTCAGGTGTCTGTGATATTTAATGTTCATTCCCATAACTTTACAATTTGCCTCGTCAAAAAGGGGCTGTATCTTGTCCCATGCTGTCATCATTATTTTCTTCCTCTACTTTTACTGATTTCATAGTGTCATCATTCGCTTGTCTTTCCTTAAAAGATGGCTGATTCATATCCCGTTGGTTGTATTCCTGCAACTCTATGAACTCTCCGTGGTCCAACATCTTAAACTCTACCTCTCCCTTTTTACCAAGCCACCACTTCTTTTGTTTCTGAATGTATATGGTATGGTTCAAAATTACCCCATCTTCAGAATAGTTTGCATACACGCTGATAATCTTATCTGGTGCTCCATACCACTGGTTACTTCCCCCAATATCGTATGGCTCAGGAACCCGTAGTTTGTTGGTATTTTTATCCCTATCCATCTTCCTCGGGTGTGCTACCAAAAGTATTGAGCAGTTGTTTCTTCTCCTAAAGGATTTCATTTTGGGTAACTGTGCCTCAAAGTATTCTGAATCATTCATTCTGCCTCTGTCCTTTTCCACATAACTCCAAGGGTCAATGTAAAGCATATCAATTCCGTGCCTTCTGACAAGCTCTTCCCCTCGTTTCAGGATATTATCCAAGGTATTTCCTCCCTCTCCGACATCAAAAAAGTAGAAATGATTCTTAATAAAGTCCATGGCATAGTCCCTTTCCATTTCAGATAGCCTATTGTTGCCAAAGAACTTCTTGCGGATAAGCAACTGAATAAGGTTTACCGCCATTATCTCCGGATCACTTTCAAACACGCATACCCCAAACTTCCAATCGTGTAACCTTGCCAACTGAATCATATAGTTTTCACTCCATACAGACTTCCCGTGAGAAGGTATTCCCGTAACTACCATAAACTCCCCACGAATAACCTTAAAACTTTCACTAAACTTAGTCCAACTTACAGTCAATCCTTGAGGAAGTCCATGGTCGTAGTAGTTCAGCACGGACATTTCTAACTTATCATGCTCAACAATTCCCTCCAAGGGCAGTTGTTTTGCCTCTTTAATGCAGGTTCTTACCGCTTCTTCTCCGTACTTTAAGAGTACTTCATTGGCATCTTTGCAATCATCTATCCAGCTGACAACCCAAGTTCTTTCGCTACCAAATCTACGAATGAGGTCTAACTTTAGGCTTTCTCCTGCAGAATCATTATCAACTGCAATGATTATTTTATCAATATTTTCAAACAGGTCATAAATCTTATCCAACCATTCAAGGTTGTTTCTATTCAAATTAGCACCATTAGGAGGAGAAATAACGCTTTTGTAGCCACTTTGCCATACTGATAATACATCGAGTTCACCTTCCACAATAACTACTTCCCTTGAGCCTCTAATTGAGTTTTCGTTATAGGCTATTAGTTCAGCACCTGTTTCAAGAGTAAAACGCTTTCTGCCATCACGATATTTGCAGTTGATTATTGTTTCATCACGAAAGTAAGGGAATGCAATGCAGGTGGATTCTCCGGCTTGTATATCTCCTTTCTGAAAAAAGTATTTCTTATCGGAGAATACTTTGAAGTGTTGCAGGGTTTGTCTGTTTATACCTCTGTCTGTTTCAAACCAAATGAGAGCCTTGTTTGAAATAGGGTGTACTTCAACCTTAGGCAATGAATAGTTTCTGACAGGTGGTATAAATTCCATTTGTTTTTTTAATGCTCCAGCCCAACCGCAATGATTACAACCCCAAACTCCTTTACCGACATTTACGCCAAGGCACTTGTCTTTTTTCTTTTTACGGGTATGACTACAAACAGGACAGAGCAGAAGTTGTTCTTCCGGTTTTGAGTAGTTTACTCCAATTATGCCATGGCTTTCAAATGTGTCCATCAGGCAAGGGGATTTCTTTTAGGTGGTTCAGCCTTAAAGAATGTTGGATTATATTCCCCAACAAGAGGCTTCATGATTATGGGGTTGTATTTTTTTTCATCAACCAGAATCTTTAGTGTTTCAATGTCTTTTTGTGGGATGTTCTTAAATGAGTTGAAAACAACTATCTTTCTGTTATGGTCAATGTGATAAATTGCTGATTGGTTTTTTGCTTCAAGTTCTCTTGTTCTTCTTTTAGCCTCATAAATCAACTTGTCAATTTTATCTGCAAAGGATTCAAGGCTATGAACTACTACTGCGTATTTATGTTCGTGGTCTCTGTAAGTCCTGAAATAAACATAAACATTCCGAAGCGTATTTATATTTTTATTCAAGTGGTCATATACCCTGCAAATTGGTTTTATGGATTTCGTGTATTTCACTTTTGCTAATTTGTCAATTTCTTCAATCAACCCTTTATGAAAAGGTTCAAGTAGTTTTACTTCTTCGTCAGTTAGTTTGTAGTTGTTTGATTTCTTTGCAGGTTCTTTACGAGTTTCTTCTTGCAATGTTTCAGAAGAAGATAAATCATTCTCACTTTCACCCTGAATGTTTTCTTCAGAAAACTTATGGGAATGTAATTTAATCTTTTCTTCTTTGTATTCTTCTGTGTATTCTTTTGGTATAGGTGGGTCATTTTCAAACTTTCCATTGTTCATTTTTGAACCATGGATGGTACAATTTATTGAGTTGAATAGGTTTTCACCTTGTTCTGTAAGTGTGTACCACGCAGTTCTGTCATAGCCTGTCTTATTGTAGTTGCCAGATTTTATCAATCCTGCCTCAATAAGATTCTTAATAACTCGTTTAATCCTTTGGTTTGTCCTTGGCTTTGAAGTGTCAGGCAACCCATCTTCACCTTTCGGATATGGAGCCATAAAAGGAAATAGTTCTGTTAATCCTTGACTGCTATTGTAAGTCCAATAGTGACCATCATGGAAGTTTTTTTGGTTAGCCTTATTCTTGCTTACCCAGTAGAAAATATTTTGCAGGATTATGGATTCTTCTATTCCATAAACTTCCGCTATTTGAGAATGAATTATATGTACCATAACTATTAAAATGGAACTGAATCGTTATTTGAATTATCGTCTAAAATAGAAGGAACAATGGCAACCAAATAGGATTCTGTTTCCTTTTCGGTGCATACCATATCTTTCACTTCCTTTGTTGTTGTTATCTTTTTCAAATACCCATCACGAATCATATCGTTAATCATCTTGTATATTTTGTGTTTGCTTACAAATAATACACCTTCAATAATCTGCATATAAAACTCCTTGTTTGAACTTAACTTATTAGCAATCAGCCAAATAATTTTTTGTTCAGCAGATAGATTAGGACATTCAAGTACTGATTGAGGAATTTTGAACTCAATGATATCAGTATCATGAGAAGCTGGTACAGGTTGTTTTTTTGCCATAACTTACTTAAAATTAAAAACCCCCGAAACAGGTGGTGAGAGTCACCTGCTTCAAGGGGTTTGGTTTCCTAAAAGGAAATTTTTCTTATCCGCTCTCACCCGGATAGTACCATTGTACGGGTACAAATATAGTAAATTTCCCATGATTCAATAAAATTAAAAACCCCCGGAACAAGCAGAGGTCGAAGATGCTTGTTCACAGGGGTTGATTCCTAACAGGAAATATTTTTCTATCTGCTTCGACCCAGACATCGGAATTACGCCTCCGAAGGCACTACAAACTTAAAAAGGATTTATTTCTTATCCAAATCAAAGTAGTATTCATCCTCCTCCAACTTGTACCACGCACCCGTACACGCATCAACAATCAAACTCGGTAAGCCAAAGAAGTTTACATAAGGCACAAAACACATCCCGATATTGCCAATCAAATACCCTGGACGAATCTGTCTTTGCGTCTTAATTTGAGCATTCTCATACCCTTCTGCCTTGACAATGATAGTGTTACGCTTCTTTACAGGAACTTCAGCAGTACAACTTCCCTCTCCTACCTTGTTCCCATTCACATAAACTTTAGCATGGTCAGGTTTTACATTGATAGAAACCTCCTGCTTGGTGGAACTCGTAATTGTGGCACATCCCGTGAACACAACTAAACTCAAAACTAACATTACTTTTTTCATACTTTATATGGTTTTGATAGCCTTAACGAACCCCATCCACAAAGGTTACAAAAAAAATTATTTTTTATTTCGTGCAACCTTTTCTACCTTTATATCGTCTTGCATAGACATAGGTTTTAAGGGTAGCCTCGGGTGTTATGCGAATCGCCCGAGGTTATTTTTTTATCTTTGCCCTATGAATAATTCAGAACTACGCAGGTCAGTACAGGAAGCACTTGTACTCGTTGAAAAAACTCTCCTCAAAAAGAATGAAGAATACGCATCAGATAATGATGTGTTCAGAAACTTCCGTACCGGAATATCCCTGCAAGATAAACCTCAGGCAGTCGCATGGGAATATATGACCAAACACTTACAATGGATTAAGGATTCAATCCAAACTAATCATAAGCCTACACACGCAGAACTTGACGAAAAGTTTATTGACGCTATAAACTACCTGCTTTTAATCAGGGCTATGTATCAGGAAAAGTAATTAAGGTCTAATTACATTCAGGAAAACGGATCTACCTTTCAGCATTTCAGGTACTATTCTACCCAAAAGATTTGCTAAGGCATCCGTACTGCCCGTAACACTATCAACTCCTACTCCTGTCCCTGGTGCTAAACAACCCAATAATTCACTTGGTCTGTTGGCAATATGGATTCTTATGCCATCTCTGCCCGGAACATTTACCACCAACAACATTAATTGCTTAAAGGCAGGGCTCCAAGTTAAGGTAAGTTCATATCTGCCAGGAAGTATTGCTTCGCTTTCATTCACCCCTAGAGTGCTTCTATCATCCCGAAGGTTCCTGCCTCTATATGGTCTTTCAAGAATGTAGCATTGGCGAACATTGCTATTGCCAATAAATAATTCTGAAATACTACTATTTGCAGTAAAACGGAATGGCTTAAGGATTAACTCTAATGGGTTATTCCCACCTTGCTGGTTCAGTGTTGTTGTCTGTATTGCCATTGTTCTCAGGATTAGTTTTATGGGTAAACTGAATTAATATACCAAGTGCCGGACAAAGCCAATCAAACCACGCCATTACCAAATCCTTAGATTCAATACTCCCGAATGGAGCAGAATGAACCCAATCAAGTAACAATGGTTGATAGGTAGCGTATCCAACAAGGAACAAAGAAATCCAGTTCCATGCCTTTGGAGTGCTATGCCCTACCCCTGTTACACTAATTTGAACTTTGTCGTTGATTTTCATGCAGTCAGTATTTTAATAGTTCCAACTCCCTTTTAATTCCCTGCAACTCCCTTTCAAACATTTGATTCTTGGCCTCCTGAAGTTCCTGAAAAGATTCCATCTTAACCTTGAACTCAATCTGATTTTTTTGGATTTGGTCAAGAACTTCTTTCTGCTTGTCAGTATTATCTAACAGCCTGTTTCCGTAAATACTTACAACCAAAGTAATAACAGGTACACCAAGGGTCTTTGCCCAATCAAATACAATAGACATATTTTTCTTTTCAGTACTTGCTTGTGTCATTAACCTGCAGAATTATACCAATTATCCCATTCTAACGCTTCTTCCTTTGTTGCCTCAGGACTGCCCTCAGGAATCAATGCTCCTTGGTTGTCGGCAGGAATAGCATAATCGCTTGGGGAATAAATCCCATACATTCCCTCAATAATAAGCTCTAAAGCCTTTATAGTGCGTTCTCCAAACTCGGTTTGGATTCTGTAATATTTTCCTGCCTTAATCATGATTGTAATGCAAAAAGTCTTATTCTTGTACCAACTCCATAGCCACCTGTAATTGAGGGATATAAAATCTGAATAGATGTTATATTGCTTGAATTATCTCTCCAAATACCAGTGGTCATGTATTGATTATTCATTGTAATACCATTTGTGCCCCCACGCAAAGCATGAGACAGAATTGTTCTGTTCTTGCCTGTGCTTGCATGGATTGTTATAACTGCTTGCTCAAGTGAGTTTGTACCTGTTGAAATATTAAAACCAATACTTGAAGTCGCATTTGTTGCGGCACCTGAATAAGTATCTCCAAGTGCACTTCTTCTAAAGTCATACACATTGGTTGCTACATTATTAAACCTAAGTATCTGTGTATCATTTGTACTTGGATTAATAGATACAAGTTCAATTTGATACATTTGATTAGCATTACCGTTTAACCCAGTCATGCTTATGGTTGTTTGAGCACCTACTAAATAAGTTACGCCAGATTCAGGAACCGCAGGTAAGGCAGATACTATTTGAATATCTCTAATTACCTTAAAAATACCTGCAAGACTTGTAGGAACTGCTACTTCAGATGCACCTAAAATACTTTTGTCGTTAATCATAACTCAATGATTATTGTAAAGAAGCCCTAATACGAACATTTGGGAATGTAGCAGGAGCACCACTTGAGATTCCAGAAGCACTCGCACGAACAGCAAGTCTATAAAACTTGCCATATCCTGTACTATAACTTACACGGATTTCTCTTGGAGGCAGTGAAGCAGATTCATAAGGAATTGCAACAGCCCCTATTTCACCTGTAAATTGTCTGAAAATAGTACCTGCGGAATATGGAGAAGCAGCACCATCGGTTGATAACGCATTAGCAGGAGCTAAGTTGTATAAGTCATGCCAAGTAGTACCATCGTTGCTAACCTGAACAATAGCAATTAGCACTCCATTGTTGGCAAGTGTCCCACCATTTGTGATGTTAAAATCAAAGTGAACCTGCTCTCTTCCTGTTACAAGGATAGAGTTCGTATTTACATACGCACCTGTTGTAATTGTATTTGTACGGATAGTTGTATCAGAAGTAGGGTCAGGGCTAACAGCAATATTATTGAAATAAGTCTTGTTGAAAGTTTCTGCCAAACTTGCAAATGTTCCTACCCAAGCAACAGAATCAATGTCAAACTGATAAGACGCACTTGGGAAAGGAATAGACAATCCTATTGGTGGGCACTGCAAAGTAATCGTATCACTTTTTGAGGAGTAATCAGCCTTTGAAGTAGCAGTAGGGAAATAAAAAGTATTCCCGTTAAAGGTAACTTGTACCTCAGGAGTTCCGGTAACAACTGTAACTGTAACCATCTTAATACTCCTCCTCTTCTTCTATTTCAACACCTTTGATAGCCATTATTTCCTCATCTACATCAGCCCCTTGACCGTTGGCTTCACATAGTTTCAGATAGGCTTTTACCGCCTTGTCATTGCTTTCAAAGACAAGTTCCCGAGGCATACCCTCAGAATAGTATTCACGCTTAATATCGTCTGCTTCTTTGCATTTTGTGTAGCAAAGTTTGTGACCATTGTCAGCAGGTTCTAATCGAATGTATTTGTACTTAGTTGCCATATCTTACAGCCAGTTATTGATGTCATTAATTGCAGTATTCAACTGAGTTTGTGTACCACCAACCCAAGTAGGCTGATTCACAACTTCCTGAATATCAAAATCGAAGAAAGAACCCATATCATCTCCGAGGTAAATTCGGCAAAGATTTAGGTATGGGTAAGTTTGCGAGCCTGTATTCTGTGCATTTGCCATAAAAACAGGTGCAACTTTGGTAATCCGTGACTTCCGGATAGAACTCCATTGAATCCCATCACCGCTGGTTACAATAACCGAAGCAGGAAAACCTTGATTTGGACCATTATCAATATACATAATCCGTTACTTTAAGGATAAAACCTATACAAATGTATAGAATTTTAGACACTTATACAAAACAGACTATGGAACAATTTGCGAAGGTTCCTCCGTTGGAGTTCTTCTTGTTACCCAAACGCAATAGCATTCAGCCTGTTTTTTGTTTATTGTGACAGGTATTCTTGAGAATTGACCTGGGTTAAAATTGTACTTCCCAATCAGTTTTTTTAGTATTACTGCCTTGAAAAGCAACTCGTTACCCGGGCAACACTCCTTGTAATTATACAAAGATTCTAACGCTTGTTGCAATATTTTCGGGGACTGCAATTCAGTAAGTTCTACCAAATTACCAATACACGATACATTTACAGGAGGTATTGACATATCTTATTTACAATTACAATCCTTACACAATTTATTTGCATAGTTGAAAACATCCTTGAAGCCCTCTCCCTGAAGTAAAATAGTGTCCCTCAAAGAAATTAGGTACAAGTAATTCTGAATGCACTCTTGGTCGCAAATGTTTACATTGCAATAACTTTCAAGTGAGCACCAAAGTTTGTTTAGATATTCATTTATGCACTGATCCAAATTACAGAATATGTTCAACTGCTTGGTATCAGAATATTTTTCATCCAATTCTCCCTCGGAAATTTCTACCCAATAGTTCTGCCATCCTGCAGTAACCAACGGAGTATATCCCATTGCACTTGCGGTACTTTGGAAGAATCTAATATTTCCACCTGAATCCAATAGGCAAACACAATCGGTAGTTCCGTTATAGGTTACTATCGGATTGAAAGTAGGAACATTGGTTAGAGTTACATCAAAAGTACCATCACCTGTAATGGGTGATTGTGCAAAGTTTACAAGTATGTTTGACGAAGCAGGTTGAATGAGAATGTTGTATGGAACAACAGAAGAATAAATTGTTTGTGCTCCACTTGGGTAAGTAACAACTGCTTTTCTGAACAGGGTAAAATCTGAAATGTCGTGACCTGGAGTATATCCAAAAAGGCTATCGTCATTCAGTTTGAACTCAAGGCATTGTCCTTCTTGCTGAGTAATTTCAACTATTGTTTCATAGTCGCAATCCTTTCTAACAAGGGTAAGTGCTCTTTGTGGGCACTCAATACAATCGCTTGGGTAGTATTTTGTAAGTTCAATGTTTGCCCAATCGGAATAGGATTCTCCATTAAGATACAAATCACCAACAAGCAAAGTATTAGGGCCTACTGCAAAGGTATTTACATACCTTACAAAGGGAGTTACTTCTGGGTTTACCCCTGATGATTGCCATCTAATGCCTATATCGTGCCATTGTCCTGCAGGAGTATATTGTGTAAAGTATGGAATCGCAGGATTAAAAGAACCGCTACCTGCAACAAAATACCTATCAAGGTGAACTTCCTCGTTTGCTTGAATTAAATGCAAAGAATTTTGCACTCTTGCCTTGCACTTAAGCCAATATCTTTCACCTGATACAACAGGAAACGCTTGTAATGTATCTCCTTGCCATATAATAGAACCTGTTGTTATTGATGTATTTACAGGAAAACCAGGCTGTGGTCTGTTGGTGTAATCAACAGGGTCAGCAATTTGAACTCGTAAAGCAGTTCCGGCAACAGGATTAATAGTTGTAGTAAAAATTGTGCTTGACCTTGCAGAAATACCTGCCGCATTAAAAGCAGATTGGTCAACAAAACCACTTAAAGTTCCGTTATTGTAAAGATTAATTAGGTTTGGGTTGTCACAGCTATCGTAAACTATTGACGCAAATATCTGGCAGTTACAATTCAGGTCAGCCCAAGATACACTAAACTGCAAATCAAATGCAGACTGAAAAGCACTATAATCACCACGAACAATAAGTTCCGTGTCTGAAACTTTTGTGTATGTAAAATCAGGTACTCCTTGAGTTTCAATAAAACTTATTGCATCTCCACAATTTGTTGTAAAAGCAACTGTTACAGGACCAGTGCATTGAGGTATATTGCCTAAGTCAAACTTAGTTGTAATGTCTTGTGTTGGAGAATCATCATTTGAAACAATCTCAATTCTCTTTTCCCTAAAATCCGCAAGGCATTTATTCTGAATCTTAGCGTCAAACCTGCAAATTTTAACTCGCCTATTAGGCTTGCCACAAGGAGTAGGTTCTTCACCCCCAGAGTTGTCCCCATAATCAGGGTCAGCCTCGTAGTAAACCGTAAACTGCCAATAACCACATCTATCATAGCCACAATCGGTTGCAGTAACTCTTAGTGGAATGTAAAGCAACTGACCTGCTACAACTGTTTTAGTTAAGGTGGTAGTTCCACTTTCAACAAAAGTAGCAGTCATCCCAAGTTCATCCGCAATGCTTAATTGAACGGAACCTGAATATGGAGTAATCGCCCTTGTGTCAATAACCAAGGCATCATTAACAATAGTCGGTACTCCAATGGTTAAAACCTGAGCACTATTTTGTGGGTTAAACCCAACCAAGTCTTGTTCACACCTTGTATTAGACATTCCTACTATAAATTAAAGATTCAGCCTCGCCAATGGCATTTCTATTCCCACTACAATCACACGGACAAATATCTACTAATGCTTGCTTGTAAAGCCCATCAACCGCTTTCCAGTCAAATCTGCTTACCTTGTAGTCAATCGTTTGGTCAATTAAGAACAACCTTACAAATCTTTGATAGCAAGGGTTATCACATATCTCCTCAATGCAAGATTCATCTAAGTTGCAATACACCTCAGAAGCCTCCAACAAACAAGTAACAAAATCACAAGTGGCTTGATATGCCATTATCTTTGTTGTTCCCGTACAAACAATCGTTTCAACAGGACTTGTATTGGGAACTTCATATACATATTCGTATGATATTTCACACTCAAATTCACCACACTCCCTTACATCTAAGTTGAAAGGAATGTAGTATGTATTGCCTCCTGTAAGTAAATTAGAAGGATTAGCAGGAGGAACAGGAACTTGGTAGTAATACGGACTTTCTAATTGATTAGTCCAATTCACAAACTTAATTTGGTTAGGGCAACTACTTATCAAAGTTAATTGTCCTCTTGGCATATCAGGGTCTAATTCAACCGCTAATACCCCTGCAAATATCATAGGGTTAGTATCGAAATCCCCTCCAATATGAACATACCCAAGGTTATATACATCCTTGGTAAACCGAATTTTATCACAGTAGGTATCTGCCATAACCCAAAATTAGTTAATTTTTACTTACCCCCCACACAATATCTAACACCACATCCTGCTTGCTTTCACCATAAAGTATTGAAAACGATACCTTTACAGACGCAATGCCCTCAATTTTATTTGGAATAAAACTGAAACCCAAAGTGGTAGAATCAAATCCATCCACCTCAATCTGGCTTGCTTCAGGTCTTTTTACCACAGAAATTAATTCCCCACCCGTAATAGTAGCACCAATAACACGAATGCTTTGATCCGTTTCAGCACTCACCTTAATAGGAACAGAAATAACTCCTGCCCCCTCAACTCCCAATACACGAATAGCATCTCCTACAAAATGCTCAACTTCCGTTACACCTGTCTTAGGAATGCCATTAACCTTTATAGGCAACACCGACACCTTGAATGGTAAAGAAGAATTATCAACCCCTGAAATGTTTATCGCCATCTTAAATTTTGAAGAAATGGATATACCCCCAACTTCGTATGTTACTATCAAAGCGGTTCTCGTAATATCAAACGGTCTTAAAACCGTAGCCTGAATACTTCTTTTTGCAGTCTTACCCGGCTTTATCTTTATAGGCTGAATACCGCCAAAGACAATGCTATTAGGTAAATTGCAATAGAAACTATTGACTTGAATTTCATACTCACTGGTATTTTTGATTTCAAATTCGTGGTCAAAGGACTGACCAACTTTCAGCGTACCAAAGTTAAGACTTTTTTCTAATATCTCAATTCCGAGGTTGTCCTCGAGAATCTTAAATTCTACCTGTTCAGATTCTTCTCCACAGAAAAAATTCATTTTTACATAGGTAGGTGTATGCACAAGATAGTCAGCCTTAAATGCCATTTGGCAAACCAAAGCGTCTTTTTTGAAAGGAACAACACCTTTGTAAGTACCATTTTCAAGTTCCCAATTATACATTGGCAGAATTTTGAAATGCTCAAAATCGGTTTCTGTTACCTGCACAAAAACAATATCCTCCGAAGTAGCCCTGCTTACATACAATGCTTCCTCCATTCCGCTATGAACTATGTGGCTGTTGAATTTTATTTTCATTGGTTATCTTCCTCTTAAAAGTCTTTGTGTGTTTCTGTCTATAACAGTTCCATCATTAAGGACAATAATGTAATTTTTATATCCTGTGTTGTTTACTACTGCATACATAAGTTCTTTTGGAACGCCAGATTGTTTCATTATATCAACTACTTTTTGTGGAATCATTCCAATTTTAAGTGCAGAAGTATAGTATTCACGCAAGTCATTATAGGCATTTTCAACTGCCAAGTTAGTAGATTCAGCAGCCTTTCTTCTGCCTTCTTTGTCATCCTTACGAAGCTCCTTGCTTTTTTTCAAAAAGAATTTGTTTGAATTATTTATGCCTTCAACCGCATCCCTGAACTTGTAAGACACCGCATTATCCCAATTTATAGTAACAGGCTTTATACCAAATACAGCATTGAGCACTTCATCACCTGTTCTGTATTGTTGTCCTTTTTCAGACAATGCACCTGTTTCTCCAAGGTATAATCGTCTTGCTTGTGATACTGTTCCTGGCTCTACTTGCTTTAAGACATATGTTGATACCTGAGTATATATAGTTCCGGCATCTGCATTTTCATCATAAATTGGATTACCAAATTCATCAGTATTATCTGATACATTTTTTAATGTTTTGTATCCAATTTCCTCTGATATTACAGG
>Ga0129333_10001461_pt1 | contig 21452 bp, 31 predicted proteins | sample CPB6_08_DNA_FD_94474 | JGI IMG/M metagenome (GOLD analysis project Ga0129333, IMG submission 94474) | Freshwater to marine salinity gradient microbial communities from Chesapeake Bay, USA - CPBay_Sum_0.6_0.8_DNA | ecosystem: Environmental > Aquatic > Marine > Coastal | place: USA: Chesapeake... | reverse complement strand
GCAATATCCATAAATGACTTTGTTTGCCCAGTGCCTACATTCCATATGCCGTTTTCTTTGATGTCGCAATTTACAAATTGAAATTGAACACCTAATACATGATCAACTGATATAAAGTCTCTACGGAAATTGTCGCTTCCTTCAAATACTTTTATAATTCCAGTGGATTGTGCCTGAACAGCAAACTGATAGTAAGGACTAGCTTGTGTTCCTTTGTGCATTTCGTTTGCACCATATACATTAAAGTATCTAAATCCCTGGCACCGAACATGCGTCGGATGCTTTTCCACGTAGTGTTCGAAGAGGTATTTGGACCACGCATACGGACTCCGCGGATCAACGGGCGCGGTTTCTCTAAAATCTGTACCAAGGCCATACACGCTCGCAGAGCTACTCCATTGAAGATTGACATCGTGTTTTCTACATTCCTCGTATAACCAAATGCTAAAGTCTACATTCTGTCGCATGACTCGAGCTACATCTCGTTCGGTAGTGCTGCTTATTGCACCAAAATGAAAAACCCAGTCTAGGCCTTCGATTCTAGGTAATGTGTGCTCGTCCCATTCGTAGGTGACGATTTCATGGTCGCCCAGCTTGTGCCAAAAGCTTACAGCATGACTGCCAATGAATCCTCTACTTCCTGTTATTAATATCTTCAATTATTTTACTCGTTGAATAGTTTTGTACCAGCGGATAAAATTTTACATCTTTACAATATTGTCTGCCAGTAATAGGTTTGTGTTGGTAGTCTGATCCTTTGACCATTAGGTCTGGTTTGACCAATTTACAAATGTGTTCTAGTTCCGCTTGTGTGTCAAAGATCCATACTGCGTCAACACATTTTAGATTGTCTAGGGCAAACTTGCGATCTTCTTGATTGTTAATGGGTCTTGATTCGCCTTTGAGTTCGCGAACCGATCTATCACTGTCTATGCAAACTAGCAAATATGAACCTTGACTCCTGGCAAAGTTAAGCATTTCAATGTGCCCACGATGTAGTATGTCGAAAGTTCCATTAACTATTACTCTTCTGGCTATCCCCGGGGAATACACGATAATTATCCTCTACTGAATCTGCGGTTGAAACTTCTATTATAGTGCCTTCTTCTATGCAAATCAATTGATGTGGCAACAATGGTGGATTATGCCAAGTATCGCCAACATTCAATTCTGTTTCACTTTGCGTGGCATCTTGAGTATTAATGGTTTTAACTATAAACTTACCGCTTAACACATACCATGTTTCATCTTTGACAGAATGAAAATGCATACTAAATCTAGAATCTGTATTGAAGTGCATGAATTTTCCACAATACAGATCGTTAGTACACCAAATATCTTCATATCCCCAAAGCTTATCAACTTTTCCATTTAATCTTGTCATGTTTTCTCAATTTCTTCTAATGTGGGACTGTAAACACCAATGTGTTGAATGGTTACACTGGCTGCTCGAGTGGCAAACTGAATGGCAGCAAGTATATCTCCAGATAAAACGTAGTTGTATGCGAGAGCAGACAAGAAAGTATCACCTGCCCCGCATACATCAAACGCCTCTACTTGTGGAGTAGAAATCTTATGTTCTTGGTATTGTACTCCATCTCGGCCGAGAGTAATAATAAGTTCTGTGGGCACTGTTTTAGCAGCAGCATATTCAACCGCATTAATTTTAACAAAACACCCTTCAAATCTCGCGAGATCAGTTTTTTTAGTGTCAACAAAAATAGGACCCGAATAATTCTTGCGAAGATCTTCGACAGTCTCATATTCTACTGATCCTTTGTTATAATCGCTGACAACAATAGCATTATACTTGTCGATGTCAGTGTAGTCAATTTTAACGGGCTTGCTAGGTATGTCTTGATCTATCCTTACTAGATGTTGGCCGGTCTTTTGATCAATTACTCGAGTCTTGATACAGGTTTTAACGCCATGCACAAAATCTACATCACATTTTAATCGTTCTAGATTGTCTCGAACATTAGCTGCCATGCCAGGTTTTGTAACTGTATGTGTATAATTTAGAACGGGCACAGGAGCTTCAGGACTGATTCTAGTCACTGTTCCAAATTGGTATTGGTCAATACCGTTGTCGCCTACTAATAGAATCTTCATTAAAAATATTGACAGTTGTCTCTTGGAAAATAACATTCGTTATTTGCCAATGGTTTAATTTTAATTGTTTCTAGAATCGAGGATTTGCCCAATCCCATGGCAATACTGTATGCAGCACTTTGATTGCCCATAAACAAATCTGCACCAGCAATCACATCTGCTAGTTCCTTAAAATCTTTCACAGCATAGTATTTTACAGGAAAACCAGTGACTCGCACAAAATCTTCATGCTCTTCTTCAGTGCCAACAAACACCCCATTATTTACAATGTCAGATTGCGCTAAAATGTTTTGCCAACTTCCGTTGCCTTCTGGGCAACGATATCTAAATGTTCTATTAATAACAATAGGTGCCACTCGTTTGGCATCTGCCTCTAACCAAGTTTCATTGTACACATCCGTAGTGAAAGGTATATTGAATGTTCTATAGTATGCTTCGACATAGTTACCTTCAAAACCTCTAAACAATACACCGCGGAAACGATCTAGATCAACATCGTGATTGCCGGTCCATACTGTTACTTTATCAATGTATGATTGTCTTGATAGCAAGGGTCTAAGCAGGTCAAAGTCCGCATTACGAAATCTTCCTTGATGCGCAGGATCTACTTCGTCTGGTCTGTAACCATATTGGGCCACACACTTTTCAATGTTTTCAATGTGTACAGCAAAAGTGCCGCCGCCCATTTTTTTGACTACACTTAAACTGTAAATTAAATCACCAAATGTTCCTGAATGTCTAAAAATCATAGTAACTCTAAAATGTTTTTAGCGATTTTATCTGCATCAAAATTATCTTTACATCTAAAATCACCGTGTTTACAAACAACCTGTCGCACAGGTCGTTCTTGATTGTCATTGCAACCCACACAATCTACTGCACTCAAGATAGGAGTATATGGTTTGTGCAGTGGTGCTATTCGTTCTGGTAACAAGTGTGTGTGCAAACTTATGATGTGTGTGCCACTGGCCACTGCAATATGATAAGGTCCGCTGTCTATACCCACAAAACATCTAGCGTGATCCATTAAAAGTTTCTGTTGCTGCACACTCAATTGATCTCTAGCATCAACAAACAACGGGTGTTCCACATACCCATCTTGTGCAGTTCCCACACACACAATTTTAAAATCTGTTCTTGCTGCGAATAGTCGTTCAAATACTGCGTACCAAGTATCCCAGTTCATATTTTTTAATGGCCAATACCATTGTCTGATATGCACTACGATGTATTCATCTATTTCGTTGTCTTCAAAAAAATGATTGACAGCATCTATATCAAATTGGCTGGCAAACAGTTCTGGTTCTTTTTGATCCACTGTTGATGAACCAAAAGCACGATAGAAATAACTGTCCAGATAATGATTGAGAGGATTAAGCTCGTAGGCATCATCCAAATTAACGTATAAATCATAATTTGCTGGCTCCGGCATTGCGTTGGTATGATAGATTGCTCTCACATGTGGATTGTTATCGTACACATTAGGAAACTCTGTGGCTATGTCTATTTCGCATGTGTATCTATTTTTAAGTTCGCGGACCACACCCGTGCTCATGATCACATCACCAAGTGCTGCACGTCTACGCACTAATATTTGTAACGGACGTTCAATATTCAACTTCTACCTCTGGAAAATAACGCAGGAATCGATCGTCGGGATTGGATCGACTGTTGATAATTTTTTGTTTGATTTCCTCAAACACATTCCAGGCCAAAGGAACAAACAGTACCTTGTCTTTGTCAGTCAATTGATCAAGGTAGTCCCTGCCCACAATAGGTACAGCACTGCCAGGTGTATAACGTCCTTGTTTTAACGGATTGTCGTCAATCACACATTCTAGAGCCAAATTGGTATAGTTTAGCAAAGTCATACCTTTGGCCGCAGCGCCATATCCAACTAGACGATACCCCAACTGTTGATATTCGTTGCATACACTAACAAGTGAGTCTCGAATTCCGGTCACTTGATTAGACCAATTTTCATATGTGACCGGATTCTGCAATGCAGACTCCATGGCAATCAAATTTTTAATATGCTTGGGACGTTTGTAATTGGGACTCAACACAAACACATAACTTGTTCCGTGAATGGGAGTCTTAACAGCGTCGATCAAATTCCATCCTGCTCGTTTGGCCAATGCTCGCATGGATTCTATACAATAAAAACTTATATGCTCATGATAGATAGTATCAAACTCTCCATTCAACACCATGTCAGCCTGGCTTGTTTGCACGAACAACAATCCCTTTTCACGCATCACTGGTTCTAGCAGTTCTAGATATTTTACAGGATCAGGAACATGAGCAAAGGCATTTTGCGAAACCACTATGTCAAATTTGTTGTGTTTAAGTTGTTTAATAGAATGTTTGTCCCAAAACCCTTGAACAATTTTGTGTCCTTTTTTACTGCTGACTTTATAAAGATTTTCTGCAGGATCCACGCCGTGTGTACTAAATCCAATCGCAGCAAAAGCATCCAGCTGACTGCCGTCATTGCAGCCAATGTCCAATACATGACCGTGCCAACATTCGGTATATTCTCTACACCAACGTGCAAACCAATCCATATAATCAAGATATGTTTGACTTGTGCCACTTACATAAGCATAGTCTTTATAAATCAATTGCGGATCTACAATATGCGACAACTGTAAATGATTACAATCTGTGCATCGATATACTGCCAATGGATAATGAGTCTCTTTGAACTTGTCGTCAGGGTCGTCAAGGTAACCGTTGGCCAACGGTTGACTGCCAAGATCGATTGTAAGGGTTAGATCGTTGCATCCGCATGCAATGCATTCATTTAGTTCTGTATAACTGTGCATTTTAGTTCCTTATAGCAACGCCATTGGGAGCAATGGAACCTTCAACTCCCAACACAGGTAATTCTGTTACCAAGTCTGCCGGTAAAAATTTATATAACACATGTTCAATATCAGCGTAGCCGCCTTGACTTACTCTTTGACCAATGTAACTTAAACTATCTTCGTATACTTGAATTACACGTTCAGTTTGATCAGCCGGCCAAGACCATAATCTTGCCATGTACTGTAATTCAATACCGGTTATTTCCAATGGAAATTGACTGGCATGTTTTGGGCCAATAATAATACGGTCGGGGTGTTGTTCATACACGTCTAAGTCGAATTCATTGTTGAGAATATACCGACCGGACATTTTATGAATTCTATCTAAGCCTGCAAAATCGCCATCATCCTGACACATACGCAAGGCGCGACCAAAACACATTATCTCTGTGGAGTTTTTTACCACATCCCAATTATCACTTTGGTAAATTGCCTGCACATCAGGATCACGACTAAAGTCTAACAGTAAATCACAATTTTCTTCGATCAGTTCGCTTTGTGCATCCGTTAGTGCAGTACCTGCACATTCCATGACAATAATTTTACAATCAGGAACCTTTGCTCTAACATTCTGCAACGTAGTCAAGGTTTGTTGCATACGTGCAGCCGGGCTATAAACACCAAACTTACTGTTAACAGCAGAAGTAACTACAAAACCATGTTTAATCATTTACGTAACCATCTTTCATTTGCCAAAGTCCACTGCACCATCTCATCAATGCGTTCGCTCAACTTGATTCTTGGCTCCCACCCTAGACTCTTTAGCAGTCCGCCATCTAGTGCATAACGCATGTCGTGGCCTGGACGACTGGTATGAAAGTCTGTCATCTCATACTTGAGTTCTTGGCCTACGGCTCGTGCAATCATTTGTGCTAGGGTAAGATTATCAATTTCTTCAGTACCAACAAGATTAAACTTTGGGCAGTGAGCATGTCCGTAATCCCCTTGGTGACGATAATCCTCGAGGCCGAGTATGAACATAAGACCCTCAGCGACATCTCTAGCATGGATGTACATTCTCGAACCTGCCACGGTACGGGTTGGATCACTGTGTATGATGACTGTTTCCCCATCTCTCACCTTTTGAATAGTGGCCGGAATGAATTTTTCCGGATGCTGACGTTCGCCGAACACGTTCATAGTGTGCGTAACAACGATAGGCATTTTGTAAGTATTTTCATACGCCACGCAAAACTCTTCGGCTGCTGCCTTGCTGGCCGAATAGGGATTGGTCGAGTTATATCGATCATATTCCTTATAAGCCACACCGGGCGGTGCAATCCCATAAATCTCGTCCGTCGAGAAATATACAAAGCGTTCGAGACCGGGAAGATTTTTTCGTGCATAGTCTAACATATTGACAGTGCCAATCACATTGTCCTGCACAAACTCCATGGGGTAAGCAATTGAACGATCCACATGACTACCGGCTGCTAGATGTAGAATGATATCCACTGGACCAATGTCGTGTACGATTTGACTATTAATTTCTGCTTTGAGATCGTGAAACACAATTTTCATACGACGTGCTACTTCATGAGGATCATGATCCTGTAACATATCGTGTAGTCGATTCAGATTACCAGAAATATCTAGTCTATCCAAACATACTATATGCCAATCTGTAGTTTGTAAAATTAAATCAATTACATGATGCGCAATAAATCCAGCACCGCCGGTGATTAATACTTTTTTTGACATGAATCCTCAATTATAGTTGAAAAATGTATTTATTCGCCCGCTTTTGGGGCAACAAATTGCTTGATATGACTCATTGCCTTGCGAGCAGTATCAAACACAAACTCTCGGGTTTCATCTTCAAGATTTACAGTTACAATAAAACCATTTGCAACTTGACGAATTTCAATCGATTCAAACATAGGACCTCCATTATGAATCGTTATTATAGCATTGGAGGAAGGTATTGTCTAGCACTTGTGGTAGCAGTGTCTAAAATAATTTGATCTGCAAATTGTTCACAATTGTTCACAACTGTTTTTGGAAAGTATTCATCTAACACAACCGGAACAAATCGATAATCTTCATTGGTACGTATGATACCGACCCCTCGTTGTATACTATCCTCTATATCCAATTGATCTAGTATTTCTGGACGATTGGTTTCGTCGTGTGCAAAGCTTTGTATCTTGCTACGAGCAAAATCTTCTGTACCTAAATATGTAAAATGCCAACCGGCATGTTCCACAATCTCTACTGTACCATCGCTATGATTTAACGGAAATCCATTTAATGCATGACGCATGCGACGGAAGTCTTCGGGACTGGTTAGGGCATGTCTACGCACAGCGCCGGACCACACTGAATATAGATCCTGTGTTACCATCATATAATTGTATTTGAAATTGAACAACGGCATTCTAAATCCCCAAACCGACGATGCACTTGTACGCAATCGCTGTACAGTTTCAGGTCTGGGTATTTCATCTGCGTCACCAATCATGACAATATCATTGGCATCAGCATTGGGCAAGCCACGTAGTATTGCATCACGTTGATGTCGTTCTCGACCCCATGGATCAGTGTCCGTAGGCATGTCTGTTACAGGCACGTAGATGATTTTATCTTTCCATTGATCAAACTGTTGATTGCGATCTGCATAGTATAATGGTTTAAACTTATTTTGAAATGTTCTATTGGCTTCAACCAAAACAAAATAATCCACGTGATCATAAAGCTCACGTAGTCTAAGTTCTAGTAATTCAAACTCGTTAAAAAATGTAAAACAATCGTAGATTTTCATGACAATACTTAGTATAATAAATACCTTACATTGAATTTCAAGGATACTTATGCATGCTGTTGCTAGTTTACATGATGCCAATTATGCTGATTTGGCTGCACTAACTGACCAATCTAAAAAAGAATATTGCGATAGATATGGTTATCAATTTCATGTGCTTACTGAAATGAAGTATAGCACAATTACCGGTTTTAACAAAATTCACTTTGCTCTGGAAGTGCTCAATACACATCCAGAAATAGAATGGTTGTTGTTTAGTGAATGCGATGCAATGATTACCAATCAAACTATCAGTATCCAAGATCGAATTGACGACAACTACCATTTTATTGTTCCTGTAGATCGTCTCAATCTTAATTCGGGTAACTTCTTGGTACGCAATTCAGAACAAGGTCGAGCATACTTACAAATGATCATTGACCGAGAATCAGAGTACAAAGCTGTCGAGTGGGCAGAACAACAGGTTATTATTGATACCATTGAACAGTATCAAAACATTGTAAAAATTGTTCCACAAAAATTCATGAACAGTTATGAACCTGAAATTTATGATTACTGCGACGCCAGATTTGACATACTGGGTAATAGTGGTGCATGGGAACCCGGCGATTGGATTGTTCATTGGCCCGGCACACATAAACCCACGAGATTAGAAAGAGCCAACTATCACCTATCAAATCACGCAAAATGAAAATTTTTATAACCGGTGCCACAGGTTTCGTTGGAAAAAATTTAGTCAGATATTATAGCGAACGCGGTCATGAAATTTATCAGTTTCAGAGAAATGAACATCTATATGAATGTTTGCATAAATTTCAACCCGATGCTATTATAAATTCTGCTGCGGAAATTTACGATTATGAACATATGTTTGAACCCAATATACTAATGGTTCAGACAATTTTAGAATACGTAAGAGAATGCAAACAATCATGTAAAGTTATACAAATTGGCAGCAGCAGTGAATATGGTCCAACCAATCACGCCAGCGCCGAAACAGATTCACTTAAGCCAGTTGATTATTATCAAGCTACCAAGGGTGCTGCCAGTCTAATGTGTCAAGGTTGGGCTAGACTACATCATTTGCCAATTTGGATTGTGCGCCCTTACAGTGTTTATGGCCCAGGTGAACGCATGCACCGACTGTTTCCTAGATTGTATCGTGCATTCAAATATGATGAACCAATGACACTCTATCAAGGACATCATGATTTCATTTACATCAATGACTTTGTTCGCGGAATCAATTTGGTACTACAGGAATGGAATTTGGCACCTGGCGAAATAGTAAATTTTGGCAGCGGAACGCAAACCAGTAACTTTGATTTGTTAGATTTATGGATAAAAGTAACTGGTAAACTAGATGCTCCAATTGCCAAAGTGGCAGAAATGCGCAAGGCTTTTGAAAACACAGTATGGGTATGCGATACAGCTAAATCATTCAAATTGGGATTCGATTGCGAATACACGTTAGAAACAGGCATTAGAGATTTTTTACTAAAGGCAAATTATGATAGAACAGAAAATTAAAACAAGTAAACACAACGATTATGTATACCAAAGTGGACACACAGATGTCGCCGCTTGGTTTGGCAATCCTGAAAATCACACGGATGTTATTTTAAAACAAATCAACGAGGATAGAATGTATGATCCTATCTTTGCCGATCGTACAGATATGGTAATACTGGATCTAGGAGCCAATTGCGGTCTATTCAGTTTGTATGCTGCTGACAGTTGCAGTAAAATTGTTTCTGTAGAACCTACTCCGTCTACATTCGCTGTATTAAAAGAAATTGTAAAAGATCATACAAATATATCACCTTTACAATTGGCCATTGGCCCACATAATGAAATGATTTCATTTTACATAAACGAAAACAGCACTACAAATAGCATGCTTGATCGTAATGGTGTTGAGACTCAAGTACAGTGCATGACGTTAGAAACCCTGTTATTCAAAGAAGGGCTCGATCATGTGGATTTTATAAAATGCGACATCGAAGGTTCCGAAATGCAAGCACTTACAGATGACACACTTGGACCGATCGCCGGACGAGTAGATTTTTGGTTTGTGGAAGTACATCAAACCAATGTCAAAGAAAGTGCCTGGCCTGGCAACTTAGAATCTAATAGACAACAACTTGCCGAGCTGTTTCAACGACACGGATATCAAACCGAATCTGTGATTCACGATCAACTATTGGCCTGGAAATAATTATGGCATTTGGAGATCATTTTTACAATTTTGTGTTAGATAGATTAACAGATTTTCCTGGCAATTATTTAGAAATTGGTGTTTTTAATGGGGATGGTTTTGCATTGATTCCAAACAAACACACAAATAAAATGTGCTATGCCATTGATCCCTTTATTGAAGATGGACATACACAGCACACATCGGGTGTTAGATCCGGTGAAAGAATGAATGCTCAAAAACTAAGTTTCATTGAACACACAGCTGATTTAACAAACGTAAAACTGTTTGAAGAAACAAGTACAAGTTTTTACACAAACTTGACTGAGCAATTGGTCAACGACATGAATATTTCTATAATTGTGATAGACGGCAGTCATCATTATTCGGATGTGGTAAATGATTACAAACTAAGCCTAAAACTTCTAACAAAACAAGGCAAAGGACTAATTATCTTTGACGATACTCATGTGTCAGATGTTTTAAAAGCCTATAATGAATTTTTAGACGAAAATAAAACCATAATAACAGAACACAATTCCATTGGTGGTTCTGCTTGCTTTGTTGAAATAGATTATGACATCAACCGAACGTAGATTAATAGATATCACCTATCAAGAACGCCTTAGTCATCTCAGCAGTACACTAAGTGCTTTGCCAATCATTGAAGAAATTTACGCAAAGCGTAAAGACGACGAAGTGTTTATTTTAAGTAATGGACACGCCGGTTTGGCTCTGTATGTAGTTTTAGAAAAATACTACGGCGTTGATCCTGTGGCAATGTTGCACAAACATGGTATACATCCTGGTAGAGATTTAGAAAATCATTTATATTGCTCAACCGGAAGTTTAGGATCAGGACTACCTATCGCTGTAGGCCACGCATTGGCTAGACCAGATCGAAATGTTTGGGTAATGATTAGCGACGGTGAATGTGCTGAAGGAAGCATATGGGAAGCTTTACGTTACATAAATGAAAAAAATTTAAAAAATATAAAAGTTTATGCCAACATAAACGGAATGGGAGCATATGACAGTATAGATGTACTATCCCTAACCGCCAGACTAAAATCGTTCTTTCCCATGATCAATATTAGACTGTCGGATCCCCCAACTTGGTCGTTTGCTAAAAATTTACTTACACACTATTATGTTTTAAAGCCCGAAGATTATGAGGAGTTGATAGGATGAGAAAAGAATGTGCTAACCTCCTTTTGCAATCAATGGTAGAAGATGAAAGTATAAGAGTCATTACAGCCGATTTGGGTTTTGGCATACTAGATCAAATTCGAAATGCATTTCCGGAACGTTTTTATAATGTGGGTGCAGCTGAATTTTTGATGATAGGCACTGCTATTGGCATGGCCAACGAAGGACTAAAACCTGTGTGCTATTCAATGAGCAGTTTCTTACTATATCGCCCATTTGAACTATTACGCAATTATGTAAGTCCAGAGAACATTCCTGTTAAACTGATTGGTAGTGGTCGAGACTATGATTATAGTCACGATGGCATCAGTCATTGGGCACATGACGACGAACTAGTTCTCAAAGCTTTGCCCAATATTGGTTGTTATAAACCCAGTGGTATAATTGATTTAGAAAACATTTGGGATCGTTTTATCAACAGCAATAACCCAGAATATCTTAACCTTACAAGAAAAATATGAGTACAAAAGTAGTTTATGTAACCGGCTGTTTAGGATTTATTGGATATCATGTCGCTCGAGCCTGTTTAGACCGAGGTTGGTATGTGATTGGAGTTGATAAAATTACTTACGCAGCCAACAAACAGTTTCTGCCTGACCTAACACAAGATACCAAGTTTAAATTTATCGAATCAGACATTAATGATTTGGATATGTTATACGACTGCGATTATATTATCAATACCGCAGCAGAAACACATGTTGATAACAGTATTGTAAGTTCTGACGTTTTCTTAAGAAGCAATGTAAATGGTGTACATCATTTACTCAATTTAATTAAAGAACGTCATCGTTTCAAAATGCCCACGCTGTTACATTTTAGTACAGATGAAGTGTACGGAGATATCGAATCAGGTAGCCATACAGAAACAGATTTACTAAAACCCAGTAATCCTTACTCGGCTACCAAGGCAGCGGCGGATCAACTGATATTGGCATGGGCTCGTACATTTCGAGTACCTTATGTGATTGTAAGACCCACCAATAACTACGGAATTGGTCAATACACAGAAAAGTTCATTCCCAAGAGTGTTAAAAGCTTACAGTTGGGAAGAACTATTCCATTGCACGATGCCGGCACGCCAAGACGTACTTGGTTGCACGTGAGCGATACTGCTAGTGCAGTTATTCATATCATTGAAGCAGGTGTTGAAAACGAAATTTATAACATATCTGGCAATTACGAAGAACAAAATCTAAATATTGCCATGCAGATAATTGATTCCTTTTTCCCTCACCAGTCTGAATATTCCGATCACTTGGATTTGAGTATTACTAGACCCGGACAAGATGTAAGATATAGTATCGATGATACAAAATTAAAAGCCCTTGGTTGGGAACCAAAGGCTGTGTTTGAAACTGAATTGGCAAATATTGTAAAATATTATACCAAGAACTTTGTCTGGTAATTAATACCTATAAGTGTCTGGCTTGTAAGGACCTTGTACAGTGACTCCAATGTAGTCGGCCTGTGCAGCGGTCAACGAAGTCAACTCTGCACCCACATGATCCAAGTGTAATCTTGCAACTTCTTCATCCACTGACTTAGGCAACAGGTACAATTTGTTTTCTTGATACTTGTCTGTATCTTGATTTTGCCAAAGTTCAATTTGTGCCAGGACCTGATTGGTAAAACTGTTACTCATAACATAACTGGGATGTCCTGTTGCGCAGCCTAAATTGACCAATCTGCCTTTTGCCAACACAATAATTTTTCCGCCGTCGGGTCTTGTTACATGATCTACCAATGGCTTGATTTCGTCCCATGACCAATCTTGGATACTGGCAATGTCAATCTCGCTGTCAAAATGCCCAATGTTGCAAACAATAGAATTGTCTTTCATTGCACTCATGTGCGCTCGAGTGATTACATTGATGTTGCCTGTGGCAGTGACAAAAATATCGGCTTTGTCGGCTGCATAATCCATTGTGACCACACGATAGCCTTCCATCGCTGCCTGTAAAGCACAAATAGGATCAATTTCAGTAATCCATACCTGCGCAGACAAAGCTCTTAGAGCCTGTGCCGATCCTTTACCAACATCTCCGTAGCCTGCCACAACGGCAACTTTACCTGCAATCATTACATCAGTTGCACGTTTGATAGCGTCTACCAAACTTTCACGACAACCGTATAGATTATCAAACTTTGATTTTGTTACACTATCATTTACATTGATAGCAGGCATTAGTAGTGTTTGATTGTGTATTCTTTCAATGAGTTTATGAATACCTGTGGTTGTTTCTTCGCTGACTCCAATGATGCTACCAATAAGTTCTGGTTTACGATCATGAACATATCCTGTCAAATCGTGTCCGTCGTCTAACAATAGATTAGGTGTCCAACCATCAGGGCCACTCAGTGTTTGTTCAATGCACCACCAGTACTCTTGTTCCGTTTCACCTTTCCAGGCAAACACAGGAATACCTCGAGCTGCAAGTGCGGCCGCTGCATGATCTTGTGTGGAAAAAATATTACAGCTTGACCACCGTACTTCTGCACCTAGGTCAATCAAAGTTTCGATTAACACAGCAGTCTGAATAGTCATATGCAAACTGCCAGCGATACGAGCACCTTTGAGCGGTTGCTCTAACATGTATTTTTTTCTAATGGCCATTAGTCCAGGCATTTCGTGCTCGGCTATGGCAATTTCTTTTCTACCCCAGTCTGCTAGGGCAATATCTGCAATTTTATAATCCATTTATTCTTTTTCCTTTTTGATAATAACTGGTGATTCCGCATGCGGCGATACTTGTTCTTTTACTGTTGACATTTCAGGCGGAGGATTACGTGTGTTTTTTAATAACAGCGACGAATACTGCAAAACTGCATGTAGTGGATAAAAAATGACAGCAAGTATTGCTACCAAACTCACGCCCAACAACAAACATAACAAAGCAAACAGCGACACGACAACTTCTAACATCAAGTTCCAAAACCCTAATACTCCTACATCAAAATAATTGTAAGGGTCCGAAGTATCTTGTTTAAAAGATTGAATATGTGATCGTAACGATAGAATTAGTTCATAAAACTTGTTGGTTAAAACTATTAAAATTCCTCTGTAAAGTGATGTCATTATTTTTCCAATAGATGTTTTTTGTCTTTGATATCTTTAAATTCGTCCGCTTGTGGAAGTCTGTCTTTTTTTCTAGTAATGCTGGTATATGTTTTGGTCAGAGTAGCATTTAATTCAATCCAATAATCTAAATTTTCAATCGAAGTATCTGTGTCTGCTACAATAGCGTTCACCGGACATTCGGGTACACAAACTGCACAATCTATACACTCTTCGGGATTGATTACTAAAAAATTTGGTCCTTCATAAAAGCAGTCGACCGGACACACATTAACACAGTCGGTGTACTTGCAGTTAATACAAGATTCTGTTACCACATAAGTCATTTATAAATGTTACTCCATATTTTAAGTTTATCTTTTTTTTCTTGCACAGCTTTTTGTGTTTGATCTTTCCTAACCAAATCGTGTTCATGAAGTAAGTCAATCATGGTCAGTAGATCTCCTACCTCTTTTTCTAAAGCTTCTCGTTGAGATAGGCCAGATTTGTGTTCGTTGTCAATTCCAAATCTGAAAACTTTTGATATTGATTGTATAACTTCGGCGCATTCTTCTTGTGTTATAACAAGAATTTCTCGTTGTTTATCATTCATCTACTAACTCAATATCCTCTACAATAGGAACAACTGTCCAATTGGTATTTGCGTGAACATCATCAATCATTTTTTGTGCTGCAATTTCAGCAGCCGAATATGTTTTGTATGCTCGTTCGAACATTCTGTTTCCGTCCTCGAGCTCGGCCATGGCAATATAAATTTTCATTTTGTTGATTTAAATTAAAATACTATTATACATAATATTCAGCATCAGTGCAACTCTTACATAAGCTGGATGCACTGTAACAGGATTTGGTATTTTCCCGTAGTAAAGACATCATGCCCGGACCTGTAAATAAGTCCTCGTATGTACCAGTTAACAAGTTACCTAATATGTGCTTTGTGTTATAATCCATGCAACACAAAACTATATCGCCGTTTGGTAATAAAACATGTTGATCATAATTGATTGTTTTGCTACATCTCACTGGATGTTCGTGTTTTTCAATAAAATTTATTGGTTGCTCAGTTACCTGTTCGCGATTGAGACTGCCGGCACGATCATGCCCGAACCAGTTATACAATTGCACGCCTAAAAATTGCAGGTCCTTGTGAATTTTACCATGATCACTCATTGTCATGGCTTCTAATTTTATTCCAGCGGATTGAACTGCATTTGTAACAATATGAAAAACAGAAACCCATTCTTCGGAAAACTTCCAACCTTTCATGTTTCCATACTCGTCAGGAAAATGAACACTTAATACTTCTACTTGTCTTCTATATTGATGTAAAAGTTTTTCGACTCTACGTGCTGTATCAACAGTCCAATTGTATAATGTAGTATAAATTGCAACATTATGCCCTTTCTCAAGAGCATATTCTAACATGTCTGTGCATTCTGGATTAACCCATGCTTCGGCCATTCCACTAAAATCAATCCTGGTGTTAGCTGGAATCTTGTTTATGGCAGTTATAAACGTTTGCAATGGCATATACTTTACTTCTTGTGTGCCGTATGAGTCTCTTAGATTATCTTGAGGACAAAAGTTGCACATCAAAGGACAACCAATCATGGTTGTTATTTCGAGAGTTGGTCTTTGCATAGAATTACTTATCGCGTCGTTGTCTTGGAGTGGAATCTTTATCTCTAGGCTGGGCTTGACGACCTTTTGGTTTAATTTGTACTCTTACTTGGTCTGGATCAAAATCCATTGTTTTCTTTGATGGTTCTTCGCCATCTAATTCATTGTCAGTAATTTCTGGGCTGGCACCATTTTTAAGAATTTGAAATCCAAACTTGCCATTGATTGCAGTGCTCTTGTATCTTGTACCAGCATCAATGACTACACCAGTAATTGTTTCACTTGGATATTGTGTTTGGAATGGGAATAGTTCAATTTTACCACCCATATTTTTGATATTTGTGTACACTTGAATCAATGCGCCATTATTTAAAATCGTAGATGCTGCTCGACCAAAATCTGTACTCTTGTTGATGTATTCGGCCACAGTATGGGCAATACCACTTATCATATGAAAAAATGGAACACTGTCTGCCATATTTTTAGCACGACGGCGACGCCATATATTTTTCAAATTGTCTGTCATTCCGGTATATTGGTCTAGATTCACAGCCACTTCTTCGAATGAAGTTATGTTTCTAAGACTCATAACAGTAGACACTTCGTTTTCATCAATTAAACCAAATTTTTGTGCTAACAACAACGGAGCAATTTTTGCATCTGACTTTTCGATCAAATTGATAATATCAATTGCTTCTTTGTATTGATCTATGCCATCGGTCATTTTTCTGGCTTCTACTGCCAAATTGGTCACACTGGCCTTGGCACTGCCTACTTTGTTTTTACTGCTCAATTTCAACGACACACCACTTGGGCCAACTAGCAAACTATCGCTTAAGCCTTCAGTCTTGGATGAGCTGAAGTTGATAAGTGCAGTTTGAAATCCACCTGGACCTAAAAACTTTTCTTCTGCCACTGTGGCAGATGTTTTTACAGCTCCTGTAAAAAATCCAGATTTAAGAGCAATAGGGTGTAGTATTTCACAAAATAAATCTCTGAATGCTTCAAAGTGTATGCCCTCTGCAGGAACTACAATATTGGATGTTCCGCCTTGGCTGACTCGGACAGCCACCTGAGTAAACACACTGTCAGGGCCAAATTTGGCTGCAATCTGTTCTATGATTTTATCTGGAGTGAGATCATCTAGCTGTGTCAATACTTCACTGGGAGAATAACCTACACGTAGTTTTTCACTGCTTTTTTTACCTAGTTTGAGACCAGGAATAGCGTTATTGTCCCAAAAATTAGATCTGAAATTGTGTGCAATTCTTTGAAAGTATCTAATGTAAGCACGTACGGTATTGTCTTGTGTGGTAAACATAGCAACACCAAACGCTAACATTCCGCGATCGGCGTTTGTTTCTACTACGTCTATGCCGGATCTTTGTAATTGTTCGCCGATATCTGCAACAGCAGCAGCCATTTCTTCTTTGGTATTGAATCTTCCCACTGTGGGGTAAAATTTAAGTTCGCGGAACATGACTTCATTACCGTTGTCGTCAATGAAAATATCCCCAGGACCGCGACCTGCTAGTCCAGTGGCTTCGTTTATTATATTAATTAAATCACGCATAGTATAATATTTATGGTTTTATCTATTCTGTTAATCTATGTTGCGTTGCAATAAATATTGTACACTCACAAGGAGATAATATGGACTTTCGAAGTCTTGTGGAACGTCTACAAGAAATGTTCCCCGATCAGTACAAAAGCGATGTTGAAAAATTTATTAGTAGTAAAAATCCTAAGACAACTTCAGATGTTGAATATTGGCTTCAGCAATACACATACTCCGGTAAAAATTGGCCAAATGTATAAAATAATTCTTGCTATTATCAAATGTAGACAAAGACAAGCAGATCAATATTTGCGTAGCTTAAACGCTGGTATCTAACCAACGCTGTAAAAAATCGCTGCTGCTGCTGGTTTTCGTACCGCCGACCCCGAACACAAATTCCACTCCCGGTTCGCCTAGTTCTGGAATGTTTTCTAGCGTACGATCTCCACCATTGGCAAAAATTAATTCTGCATCGGGATAGTGTGCTCTAACTTGTTGGATAAAATGTCGAGCTGAACCATCTTCGTCGTCAAACGTATAAACTTCATCTACCATTGCGAGATTGTTAATTATACATAATCTTTCGTGCCATGGCATGAAAGCACGACCTTTTTTACGTTCTAACCATTCGTCAGAATTTAGCCCTACAATTAACATATCGCCCAGAGTTCTTGCTGCTTTAAAATAACGTATGTGCCCTGAATGTATTGGGTCAAAGCCGCCCGTAACTAAAACTATTTTCATTCTTTTGAATAATGGAAATCTTTGTCTAACCACGCTGTAACTATTTCCTCCTGTCTAACATGCCCGTATCTTTTTAAACAACTTACCACACTGTCATTCAGCAAGTTAAGTTCTGCCAAATGATACCAATTGGTAGTGGTTGGATCCATTGGAGGAATGTCGGATTTGTAAACTGCTGCATATAACCATGGACTATTTTCCTCTTTAAGAAAATAGGCGTCTTGGCAATCAAATCCATTTACTGCAAGCATGTACATTAGATTTACTATGTTGTAATTAAAATACACATTGTTGTAACTGTGTGCCAGAAATCTATTATACTGATAATGTTGACTTTGAGGCAATATCAAAACCATCATGGCATTCACGTTCATTGACTTGTTCCAAGTTTTTAAAGCATTAACTGGATTGATCATGTATTGAAAAGTATTATGACACCAAACAAAATCCACCGGCTTGGGCAATAAAAAATACTGATCGTCTAGATCATAATCAAAAGTATGCACATTGGGATGCATTGCTATACTGTTATCAATTTGATCAATATTTTTATCTATTGCATAAACTTTATAATTTCTAGGCTCCGGCGGACTGTCTCTCGTCTCTAGTGTTGCCCACCAATTTGTATCCAATCCCGAGCCGCAGCCAAAATCAGCTATAAATTCTAAACTATCTAAAAAACTATCATATCCATACAATGTATCTAATGTAATTAAACTATGTTCGTGGCTTTCTGTATCATTTTTAAACTGTTCCATTTTTTAGCACCTCGATAACAATTTTTTCTTTAAGTAATTTGAGTCTTGATTCAAGTTGATGGCATGCTTCGGCTAACTCTACATCTGATCCCCAATTTAGATTGTGAATAAGATTAACTGCCCATCTGCCGCAAACATCTTTTTCAATTTGAATATCTACTGCATTGTTTTTGGGGCGAGCACTGGAACACAAGGTCCACTCTCGCAATATGTTATTAGCGTGTTCTTTGTAGTCCATTAGATCACAATGTCTTCCATACCTGCTGTTCGAAGTCTAACCACATGACCTAACATAAAGTTTTTGCTTTCAAGGCCTTTCATGACTCCAAGCCATTTGTTTCTAAGCAAAGCAACTTCGTTAATGATAGTTTCAAAGTCAATGACTTCGTCCTCGCCATCTGTGTATTTCTCTGCGTCGCGACTTGTAAGAGCTCGGGCATAAGCTTCCAAGTACTTTTGAAAATGCTTTCGTCTAATCTTGCGAAGTTGTATATTAAGATAGTTAAGTACAGCTTCGATCTCCTGAAGCTGGTTAAACCTGTGCTCTGTAATGCCCGGTAGATTCGCAGCGGATTTTTCAACATTGCCTTTTATAAATGTTTCCGTTTTTGCCTGTGCAAGCTCACCTTCGTAATAATCAATGAAGGCCGGTATGTTACCAAGATCTGCAACTATTTTATTGTACCACATATTTTTTATACTTTAATAACCATGGAAATATTTGTTGCCAATCAGTGTTCCTACGTCTGTCAATTTCGTTCAAGAAAGTAAACAGTTTGTTAATTTCGTCTGGGTTTATCTGTGAATTTTTTTGATATTCCTTCACTATGCCGTGCATGTACTCAAATTTAATTTGATCCTCGCCGGTATCTTTGGGCATCAATTGTAAAACCTCTTCAAAGTCGTTGGCAAATTCTTCTGGCCCTAGTATTGCGGGAAACATATAACTTGGACCAGGATTGACAGTCGAAAAATAATGTCCCACATTCTTTTTAGTTCTCCACTGTACTAATTTTTTAATCAACGTCGGCATGTGTTTCACTGTTAAATTAGTAATTGTTTGATTTATGTGCAAGATTAGCCATGGTATTTCTAATAGGATATTAAAATTTTTCTCCCAGACCTTTAGGTCGATTCCGTGTCGTACAAATTCTTGTTCATCGCCCCAACTGTCGATACTGCATGTAATATCTAATCTTCTAATTCTTTTTTCAACTATCAACTGTCTAAAAATTTGAATGTAATTCTTTAGTCGTTTTTCGCTAATCATTAAGTTTGTTATAATGTTAACTTCTAAACGTGGATTTTTGTTTTCCTGTAAAAATTTTAAAAATATTTCAAACTCTTTTTGCAAAAGAGGCTCACCGCCTAGAAAATGCAATCTCTCGAGATGTTGATAATTTTGTTTAAGCCAAGTTAAAGAAGAAGATATAAGATCATCGGACCGATTGATAGGTATCTCTTCCAGCACTACTCCATTTTTTTCAAATTTACCAAATTTTTTATTTTCGTGATTAATTTTACTACTCAAGTCTCCTCTGCAATACAAACAAGATAGGTTACAAACATTGTTAATAAAAATTTCTAATACTCTAGGAGTCACATTTATTGCATTAGGATCACTATCTAGTTCCGGAGGAATCAATCCAGGCTGCGACAACATGTGCAATCTATCACTGACCCCGCCACTGTCTTCTATATTTTTACAATACTTACAACTTTGCTCGGGCCATTTGCCTTCTAACATGTTTTGTCTATCATGTATTACCAAAGGATTATTATGGAAATTGGCAAAGTTTTCGACAGTTAAAGGGTAATATGCAGTTCTATGGCAAGTAGCAGAATGCGCTCTATCTAGATAGAGCGCAGACCAAGTCCACTTTAATTTACAGGCAGTGTCAGTGGATATTGGAAAATATTTTTCTTTTTTGATGCTCATTCTTCATATGATTCATAGTCATCGTCGTCAATATACTCTTCTATGGCTCTCTTGGTATAACTATCTGCTCCACTAAATTCTCGCAATTCCTTGTCGCTTAAATTATCAACAAGCATGCTAACCAAGTTGTCAGCAGCAGCCTGTCGCTCTTTCGCTGGAATATATTCTTTAAGTGTAATATAAGATTCAATTAAGACTTCAACATCGATGCTCATTCCGCAGTTTCCTCTTCCGGTTGATCAGCAGATTGTTTGTGTGGATTTTGAGCAAAGTCATGCATGACTTTGTCCAATGAACCATCTTCATTGCGTTCCCATGCTTTACGGAACTGCTTGATAACTGTACCATCTGCTAGCGTGTATTTAAGACTGTTGCCTTCTTTTTGCAATAATCCTTTGCCTTCAAACATGTCAACTAGACCCGAATACGGATTCATGCCAGACTCATACGGAATCTTGACTTGTACACTTTCAAACGGCTTGGCATAGCGAGTTTTCATAATCTTGCAAGCTGCACGAATACCCTTGACTTCTGAAATCTTGTTGCCATCTTCGTCTTCTTTGAGTTTGAGTTTCCTCATTGCAACAACAATCGAGCTTGCATAG
>Ga0129333_10001460_pt1 | contig 21464 bp, 24 predicted proteins | sample CPB6_08_DNA_FD_94474 | JGI IMG/M metagenome (GOLD analysis project Ga0129333, IMG submission 94474) | Freshwater to marine salinity gradient microbial communities from Chesapeake Bay, USA - CPBay_Sum_0.6_0.8_DNA | ecosystem: Environmental > Aquatic > Marine > Coastal | place: USA: Chesapeake... | reverse complement strand
GGCTGGCGAGAAAATCTGACGCAGCACGCTGCACCGGTGCCGTCGAGACACCGGTTTGGGCGAGGCGGAACAAACCGGGCATTGGCTGTCCGTCCGTGGTAACCCCCTTGAAAGGCGCCGCCCAAAGCGCCGGATTGACCTCGCGCAAGCGCGTCGGCGCACGGAAAATATCGAGCGTTGCCGCTGTAACCCCGGTCGCTGCCAGTACGGCGCCGATCACCCACAAAAACTTCCGCTTCGCTGTCATCGCCGCCCCCTGTATCTGAAAGATTGCAGTATCACCGCCGTAACTGACGCCGCGCTTTCTGCCTTGATGCGCGAGGAAGACCTGTAACTTACTGAATTTATTAGGTATTTTTAATTCAAGTAACGATGCTCGAGATGCTGACGGAAGTGCGCCGGATTCAGCGTCTCTCCGCTGGCGCGATCTACCAGCTCCGGGGTGGTCCAACGGCTACCCTGCGACCAGATATGGTCGCGCTGCCAATCAAACACCGCGGTGAGATCTCCCGCCGCGATGCGCGCATCCAGATCCGGCGCATCCCTGCGCATGGCGGCAAACCACTGCGCGGCATACATGGCGCCGAGGGTGTAACTCGGAAAATAGCCGAAGGCGCCGTCTGTCCAGTGCACATCCTGCAGGCAGCCGTCGCGGTAATTCCCGCGGGTATCCAGGCCCAGCAGGGATTTCATCTTTTCATCCCACAGCGCAGGGACATCCTCCGGTTCGATGCTGCCTTCGATCAGCGGCCTTTCGATTTCGTAGCGCAGGATCACGTGTGCCGGATACGTCACCTCGTCAGCATCAACCCGGATAAGACCGGGTTTGACGCGCGTCCACAGGCGGTAAAGGTTGTCGGGATCAAAGGCCGGCTGATCCCCGAAATGCTTTTTCAGCAAGGGCGCCAGCAAGCCGAGGAAGGGGCGGCTGCGCGCCAGCTGCATCTCGAACGAAAGACTCTGGCTCTCGTGAATGCCGTATGAGCGGGCACTGCCGACCGGCTGATCCAGCCACTGTCGCGGGAGGTTCTGCTCGTAGCGAGCATGCCCTGTTTCATGGATCGTGCCGAGCAGGCTGCGCGCAAAATCGTCTTCGCTGTAACGCGTGGTCAGGCGCACATCCTCCGGCACGCCGCCACTGAACGGATGGGCGCTTTCATCCAGCCGGCCGGCTTTGAAATCAAAGCCCAGCAGCACCATCGCCTCGCGGTTCAATGCGCGCTGCGCGTCGATCGGGAAAGGCCCCTGCGCATCGACCGGCGGATGCTGCGACTGGCGCGCCTGCACGTTCTCGATCAGGCCAGGCAGCCAGGTCCTGACATCACCGAAGATCCGGTCAATATCAGCGCCGCGCACACCCGGTTCAAAACGATCAAGCAAAGCGTCGTAAGGCGCCAGTCCGAGATGATCGGAGAGCCGCTGCGCCTCCTCCCGCGAGAGACGCACAATCTCGCGGAAATTTTCCAGAAATCCTCGCCAGTCATTGGCGGGTCGCTGGCTGCGCCAGGCGTGTTCGCAACGCGCACCGGCGAGGGCCTTGGCTTCAATCAAGTCATCGGGTAAAGCGCAGGCCTCCCGCCAGTCGCGGGCGATTTCGCGCAGGTTCGCCACCTCCCAGTCGCCAAGCCGTTCGGAACCGGCTGCTGCAATCCATCCGCCCATAGCCGGATCGGTCCGTTGGCGATGGATCAAGGCCTGCAGTTCCGCTTCCGCCGCAGCGCGCGCCTCGTTACCGCCCGGCGGCATCATCGCATTGCGATCCCAGGACGCGATGGCCGCGAGATGCTGATAGCGGTAAATGCGGGTGCGGGCCTTGGCGAGGGAGGCGTAAGCGCTCATGGTCGGCTGCCCGCTGCCTCGAGCAGGTCAGCAATTTTCGGCTCCGGCTTCCAGTAGCCCGGCCCCTTCAGGAATTTACCGTTGGCGTCGTAAATCGGCTGACCGTCCGCGCCGAGCTTGCTTTCGTTGCTGTCCATGATGATTGAAAGCACGTCCTCCAGCGGCAATCCATACTTGAGGGCCTCGGATCGGCAATACACGATGACATCGCCCAGCAGGTCGGCGATGGCGACCAGCGCCTCGCGCGGGGAGGCACCCGCCTTGAGCATGGCCACGATGTCGTCGATTTCGTGCACCTCGTCCATCAGGGTAGCCTTGAACTTCATCAACCGCTCGGCTGCATCGTCCGGCAACACCGGCCGGTCGTGAGCGGGCAGTTTGTACATGGCATTCATGGCGGCGATGCGCCGGGCAAATTGAGGCGTCATGATCGGCAGAGGGAAAGTAGTCACGGAATCCGCATTGTACGGGACCCGGCACCAGCCACGATAAGACATCAGGACAAGCGCTATCGGGCGCGCTACCATTGCGGCCTGCTCCATTCACCGATAGAGGAATCTCCGCATGGCCCGCCCCCCGCATATCACCCTGTTCAGCGTGCACAAGGACGCCATGGAGGCTGCGGTGCGTGCCTTCGAATCAGACTGGCCGGAAGCGCGCTTCAGCAATCTGCTGGATGACGGTCTGTTTGCCTGGGTACGCGAAGCCGGCGGTGTCGTGCCCGAGATGTACGATGTCTTCCGCACGCTCACCCGCTATATGGTCTCCCGCGGAACCGACGGCATACTCTTTACCTGCTCCGCCTTCCGCGAAGTAATCGACAGTTGCATTGCCGAGAATACGGTGCCGATTCTGAAGCCGAATGACGCCATGATCGAGGAGGCCCTGAAGGCCGGATCGCGGCTCGCGGTGATGGCCACGGTGGGACCGACCATTCCGTCGATATCCGCCGAAATCGAAGCCTACGCCGCAGCACGCGGGCAGCGGGTAACGCTGACCCCGGTGGTCGTTGACGGCGCCTTTGACGCACTCGCGGGCGGTGACCCTGCCAGACACGATGCCCTGGTCGCCGCGCAGGCGAAGACCATCCGCGACTGCGACGCGATCGTGCTGGCACAGTTCACCCTGTCGCGTGCCGTGCCCGTGGTGCAGCAGGTCAGCAGCATTCCGGTATTCAATTCCCCGGGTGCGGCCGTGGCCAAGCTGCGCCGGATGGTGAAAGTCTGACCGGCGATGAAAATCGCCGCAATACAGGCTGCTGTCGAACACCTCAAGCCGGCCCGCAGCGCGGATGCCTACGCCGGACAGGAAAGCCTGACCTTTGTCCGTTGCACGGTCAGCACCGATGAAGGATTGACCGGATACGGCCTGACCGGCCGTTTTCTGGCAGCCGAGGTGGCGCATCTGCTCAATCAGGGCTTTGCCGCCGCAGCCAATGGCCTGGACCCGATGGATATTGAAGCGATCACGGCAACGCTGTCCGCACGCTTCAACCCGCGTCAGTCCACCGGCGTGTTCATGTCCGCACTGTCGGCCTTTGATCAGGCGCTATGGGATCTCAAGGGACAGTCGCTGGGGCTCCCGGTCGCGCGACTGATCGGCAATGCCCGTCCCGCCGTGGCGGCCTATGCCACGGTCGGCTTGCCGGCATTCGCCGAAGATCAGCTTATTGCTGCCTGCGCCAAGGCACTGCAGGACGGTTATCAAGGCGTCAAGATTCTGGTCGGCAGCCGCAGCATTGCCGAAGATGCGCAGCGCGTGCGCGCGGTGCGCGGGGCCATCGGCAGTGCCGCACTCATGCTGGATGCCAACTGCTCCTACACGGTGGCGGAGGCGCGGCGACTGGCGGATATGGTTGCCGACTGCGACATCGCATTCTTCGAAGAACCGGTACGCGGCAATGACATCCGCAGTCTGGCGGCACTGCGCCGCGCGACACGCATACCGCTCGCCTCCGGACAGATGATCCAGTCGATCACCTGGTTCCGTGATGTCCTGCTCGCCGAAGCACTCGACGTGCTGCAGCCCAACGCGGCTTTCTGCGGCGGCATCAGCGCGATGCTGCGAATACTGGCGCTGGCCGAAGCCCACCAGTTGCCGGTCACCGGTGCCGGCGGCTATGAAGCCGCGAATCTGCCGGTCATGGCCGGGCACCGGCACGGGGGCATGCTGGAGGTGCATGGCGCACACGCCGCCATCCGTGACCGCTTTGCGAGCCATCCGGATTTTCAGGCCGGTCAGTTGACGGTACCGACCACCGCTGGTATCGGCTTCACCCTGAAGACATTATAAATAATTGATTTAATTAATATTTTTTAGGACTCGCCATGGCCGATACCCGCCGTTTTCCGCTTATCCCGCTGGATCAACTCACGCCCGAGCAACACGCGCTCACCGAAGCCATCAAGTCCGGCCCGCGCGCCAAGCTGGCGACTTCCGGTGCTTCCAAACCGGGACCGCTCGGCGGCCCGTTCAACGTCTGGCTGCGCAGCCCCGGCATCGGCAATCTGGTGCAGAAGCTCGGCGAGGAAATCCGCTTCCGCAGCTCGCTCTCCGGCAAGCTGAATGAACTCGCCATCCTCATCACCGCCCGCAACTGGACGTCACGCTACGAATGGGTCGCGCACCACAAGCTCGCGCTGGAGGGGGGGCTGAACCCGGCCATTGCGGACGCTATCGCCCGCGGACAGCGGCCCGAGGGCATGGATGCGGACGAAGCGCTGGTCTACGATTTCTCGACCGAGTTGCAGGACTCGCGCGGCGTCAGTGATGCACTGTACGCACGAGCCGTCGCACGTTTTGGTGAGCGCGGGGTAGTGGATCTGATCACGGTCAATGGTTTCTATGTCCTGGTCTCGATGTGTCTCAACGTCGACTGCACGCCGTTGCCCGACGGCACGCCGGACCCGCTGCCGGCCTGACATGGCCATCGTGTATGAAGCGCGGCATTTCGTGCTGCGCACCCTCGACCAGCCACATGTTTCCCGTGAAGACGGCGGCCACCTCGTCATCGACCCGAAAGTCGCTGTCGAGGATCGCACCAAGCTCTCGCGCGATCAGGCGATCGAACTGGTCAAGCTGACCATGGCCGGCGGCGAGGCGATGAAAACCGTGCTCTCGCGCAAAGGCATAGACATCGGCCGCATCAATTACCAGGACAACGGCAACTGGCGGCCTGAGTTGCATGTCCACCTGTATGGCCGCGCACGCGGGGCGAAGCGGCAGCCCTATGGTCATGCGCTGTCCTTTCCGCCGACCCGTGAAGCCTTCCGCAACAGCATGGGCGATCTCGAAGCACTGCAGGCCGATGACATCACCGAGTTGAGTGACGAAATCACCCGCCTGCTGGCCAGCGACCGCTACCGGGACTTCTGACGCAGCCTCACCCCGGCGTCGCCCCCGATGACCGGACAACATCGCCCCACTTGCGAATTTCGAGCGGCATCACCCGTGCCAACTCGTCCGGTGTGCTGCCCACCACCTCAACGCCGCGCTGAGCGAGATTGCGCATAATCCCGGGCTCGCGCAGCGCCGCGGCAAAGCCCTGTTGAATACGCTGCGTGGTATCGCGCGAAAGACCGGCAGGGCCCAGCAGGGCATACCAGCCGCTGGTTTCAAATCCCTTCAGTGTTTCTCCGATGGCCTGCACGCCGGGCAGAGCAGCCGAGCGCTGCGCGCTGCAAACACCGATTGCCCGCAAGCGCCCTGCTTCAATAAACGGCTTCGCCGCCAGCAGCGTATTCACCTGAAACTGCACATGTCCCGCCACGAGATCGGACAACGCCTGCCCGGCGCCTTTGTACGGGATGTTCAGTGCATCAATACCGGCCATTTTTTTCAGCATTTCGACAGCGAGATAGGCAGAGTTACCCGCTGCCGTGCCGGCGGTGAGCTGCCCCGGCCTGGCCTTCGCCAGTGCAATGAATTCCTTTACGTTCTTCACCGGCAGTGAGGGATGCACGACCAGCACTGTGGTCGTACGCCCCAACTGGCTGATCATAGTGAAGTCTTTCACCGGATCGAATGGAATTTTCTTGTAGAGAGTCGGGTTGATGGCGTGTGGCGTGGTGGCAATCACCATGGTGTGACCGTCCGGTGCGGACCGCGCCACAAATTCGGTGCCGATCATCGTCGCGCCACCCGCCCGGTTTTCGATGATGATCTGCTGACCGAACTGCTTCCCCAGCTCGGGGCTGAGCAGGCGCGCCAGAATGTCCGTGCCGCCGCCGGGTGCTGCCGGCACCACGATACGCACCGGCTTTGCCGGAAACCCCTGGGCGCGCGCATTCCCTGTCAGTAACAGCGCGCCGGCGAGTACCACGAACAACGCACCCGACGCCCGCACTGCGGCGGTCTTTGCATCAATGATTCGCCTCATCCTCTTCCCCCGAAGAAAAACGTCATCCTAGCACCGCGGTGCTGCTGTTTTGTGAAACAGATCACATCTCGACCGTGAACCACTTCCTGCGGCAAACGTTCACGCGGTGTTTTCTGGCGGCGCCGGTAGCGCACGCCTATAATCGCAGCGCCATTCTCTCTTTCTGACTCACGGACCCTTTCATGCCCTCGCTGTCCAACGGACACTCCCCGGCGCGCCTGCCGGTCGTCATTCTTTATGCGGAAACCCGCGGATTCACCCGCATGTCGGGTGCGCTGCCACCGGCCACGGTGCTGGAACGGATCTCGGAATTTTTCAATCTTGCGCAGACCGCCGTTGCCGGTCACAGAGGCGTCGTGCGTGATGTGCTCAATGACACTGTGGTCGCCTCTTTTGAGGGCAACGACTGTGCACAGGACGCCGTGGACGCGGCCACCGACATTCAGCGAGGATTTGATGCGCTCGAAGACGCCTGGCAGGAGCAGTTCGGCATACGTGCTGCGGTCGCCATCGGCATGCACGCCGGCGACGCGGTGATCGGCACAATCGATGCGCCGCAACCGGCGCAACCGGTCATCATCAGCGACAGTCTCAGTGTCGCAGAGCGGCTCCTGCACCGCGCACGCGCCGGTGAATGTGTACTGTCACAGGCGGTCATGGATGGACTTCCCGCCGCGGGGCTCATACTCGACCCCGAGGAACTCCCGGCGCTGGCCCTGCCGCGCCGTGACCCGATACGCATCTACGGCATCACACGGGATACGCGGCTGGACTTCACCTGATCCGGCCGGCAAGAGATGCCGGCTATTGCAGCTTGAGCCCCGCTGCCTTGATCACGCGGCCCCAGCGGTCGATCTCGGCACGGATATGCGCAGAAAATTCAGCCGGCGTACTGCCGACCGGAATCACGGCATCAGCCACCAGTTTGTCGCGAATTGCCGGCGCACGCACCAGCGCCACGATTTCCCGGCTCAGGCGGTTGACGGCATGAGGCGGTGTGCCCGCCGGTGCCACCACGCCGTACCAGGATCCGGTCGCATAGCCTTTGACACCGGCCTCTGCAACAGTCGGAATGTCCGGAATCGCTTCTGATCGCTTGTCGCCGGTCATCGCAATTGCCCGCAGACGTCCCGCCTTGACCTGCGGCAGCATCGCGACCGCACTCGAGAACATCACCTGCACCTCGCCGGACAGCAGGTCAGTCAAGGCCGGTGACAGCCCCTTGTATGGCACGTGCAGCATGCGGGCACCGGTGGTCATGCTGAAGAGTTCCACCGCAAGGTGGGAAGAACCGCCGGCGCCATTGGATGCGTAATTGATGGCCCCCGGTTTGGCGTTTGCCAGCGCAACCAGATCCTTGACCGAGCGCACCGGCAGAGATGGATGCACAACCACCAGCAGCGGCGCCGACGCGATCAGGCTGACCGGTGCAAAATCCTTCAGCGCATCGTATGGCAGTCGCTTGCGCAGATTGGGATTGATGCCGTGGGTGGCGACACCGGCGAGAAAGATGTTGTATCCGTCAGCGGGCGCCGCGGCCGCGGCCTGCGCACCGATAGTGCCACCCGCGCCGGGACGGTTATCCACCAGAATCTGCTGCTTCAGCGTGGCGCCGAGCTGCTGCCCGATCATCCGCGCCAGCGTATCGTTACCGCCGCCGGGCGGGAAGGGCACGATGAAGCGGATCGCTCGCGACGGATAGGTCGAAGCCGTTTCTGCCGCAGTCACTGCGCCGGCCGTGAAAAAACAACCAAACACAACTGCCGCAAGAATGGTTTGCCTGACTCGCTGCTTCATCTGTCACTGCCCTCGCCTGATCATGTTGAAAATCAGTCCGCCGAAATACCGGCAGACCGTATCACTTTCGCCCACTTGTCCATCTGGCCGATAAAGAACGTGGTGAACTGCGCCTGCGTGTTGCCCACAGCGGTTGTCCCCTGCCTGGCGAGACTGGTGCGCATTCCCGGTTCGGTGATGATGCGCGCAATCTCGCGATTGAGCTTGTCGAGCACCGGTTTGGGAACACCGGCCGGTGCTGCGATGCCGAAAAATGAAATCGCCTCGAAACCAGGCATGGTTTCCGCAATCGTCGGCACATCCGGAAGCACCGTCAGGCGCTCCGGCGAGGTCACGCCCAATGCGCGCATGCGCCCGGCCTTGACGTGCGGGATGACCGGCAAAATGGTGCCGAAGGCGCTCGCCACCCGGCCACCCAGCAGGTCCAGATTGGCTGGGCCGGTTCCTTTGTAAGGGATGTGCGTCAGTTTGACGCCCGCCGTCAGCGCGAACAATTCTCCGGCCAGATGCGTCGTGGTACCGGTACCGCCCGAGGCATAGGTAATCGAGCCGGGCTGCGCCTTCGCCAGCGCCAGATATTCGGCGACGCTGCGCGCTTTCACTCCCGGGTGAACCACCAGCAGCGTCGGTGAGGTGGCCAGTTGCACCAGCGGCACGATTTCCTTGCGGGTGTCATAGGGAAGCTTCTTTTTCAATGACGGATTGACGGCCGTGCTCGCCGAAATCATCAGCAGCGTGTAGCCATCGGGTTGTGAACGCACCATCAATTCCGTGCCGATGATGGTGCCGGCGCCCGGCCGGTTGTCGACAACCACCTGCTGCCCCCAGGCTTCCGTGAGCTTCACGCCGACCAGACGCGCGAGCACGTCATTCGGCCCGTTGGCCGCGAAGGGCACAATCAGCCGGATTGGCCGCTCGGGAAAATCTGCAGCCAGTACCGCGCCTGTGCCCGCCATACCGATACAGACGGATGCTACTACGCCAAGGATTTTTCTGATTGCCGTCATACAACCTCCTGTGCTGAGTGGGATCCGTTAAATACGGATTCGAATGTGGAATACCGGATTGTGCCTTACCAGCCCAGTGTCTGCCGGATATGTGACACTGCCTCGGACCGCGTACCGATCCAGACATCATCCGAGGCTTTCGCAAGACTCATGATGTCTTCGTAGACAAAGAGTCCGGGGGAGCGACCGAAAACATGCGTATGTATGGCTGGATCCATCCGCACCGGACCTGTTTCGCGATGCCGGGCGCAGTCCAGCCAGTGCTCGAAAATCTCGAACATCACCCGCGGTGCGTTGCCATGCCTCATGTAGAGCGGCAGGTCGTTGACTTCCGTATTGTTGGGGAAGGCGATTATCGTGCGATCACCGAAGTCCACCCGATAGGGCAGATCGTCATTCAGCGTGTCGCCATGCCACTCGTACCCGGCTTCCGCCAGCAGTCGCGGTGAACGCAATCCGGGGGTGCTGCGGGGACTGATCCATCCGCGCGGCCGGATGCCGGTGGCCTGCTCGATCAGCGCAGTCGTGTGCCGGATGTTGTCACGCTCTTCCTGCTCGTCGAGGTAACAGGGAATCATGTCCATGGTGTACGAATGCGCAACCACTTCGTGACCCGCATCGGTGATTTTGCGCACGGTTTCGGGATAGCGTTCGGCCATGATCCCGCTGACATTGACGGTTGCCTTCACGTTCTGGCGCGCGAGTACATCGAGGATGCGATGGATGCCGCGCCGGTGACCGTATTCCGCCCAGCCGACAGCGTTGAGGTCCGGCACACCGGCTTTCAGGGGGTTGCCCATCGGTCCGATGCCCGGCCACTTTCCGTCCGACCACCATTCGAAAGACACCCGGAAAAACACGGCAATCCGCTTTCCGCCAGGCCAGCGGAAATTCTCCGGCAATGCGGTCTCTATGGCACCCGCATGTATATCCAAACTGCTCATTTCTGGCTCCTCCTTTTTTGCCGGCGGCGAAATCACCGCCATCATGACTTTCCGTAAACGGTTTTCGGCAATATCCGGTAACTGGCACTCGCACGGCAGGCGACTTCGCCATCCTCACCGGTCACCTCGGCTTCAGTAAACATGATGCTACGCCCGCGCTTGATGACTCGACCAGCACAGCGGATTTCTCCGCGCGCCGGGGCGAGGTAGTTAAGATTCATCGTCATGGTAGCCACGCCCATGTCCCGGTCGACCAGGGAGCGGACGGCCTGCGACATGGCCGCATCAATGATCGCCGCAACCGTTCCGCCATGCACCTCGCCGCGCGAGTTGCCGAGATGCGGCTGGAAGCGCAGGCGTACCAGCGAGCAACCGTCTTCCAGTGCGTCCAGTTCAAAGCCGAGATGGATATAGAGCGGCACCGTGGAGCGCCAGAGGGAGTTGTCTTGCGGGGTTGCAGTCATCATGTCAGCGGCGGGGCCGCGAGTGTTGTTGCGGGGAGAAGCGGAATCTTACACTGCCATCACGCGCCGCAGTCCCGTGACGGAGCGTATCATTCACCTCTCAGTCCGGAGGAGAGCACGCATGAAAATCAAGCGCATCGAGCATGTCGGCATTGTCGTCAAGGATGTGGAGGCGAGCCGCCGCCTGTGGGAAGGCTGCTTCGGGATCCCGCTGGCTGGCGTGGAGGAGAATGCCACGCGCCGGCTGGCGCTGTATCCGGTCGGCGATTCCATGGTGGAGCTGCTGGCTGGTCTGACCCCTGACAGCAAGCAGGCCAAACTCATCGCCGAAGGCCGCGGCGGCCTGAATCACATCTGCCTGGAAGTGGAGGACATTGACGAGGCGCTGCGCGAACTCAAGGCCAAGGGCATACCCCTGCTGGACGAAGTGCCGCGCATCGGCCATGCCGGCTGCCGTATCGCGTTTCTCGATCCTGCGGCCACGGAAAATTGTTTGATCGAGCTGGCGGAATTGCCGGAAGGTGCCGGCCATCACGCTGTCTAGACGGCAGATCCGGTGACCGTATCGGGCGGGCAGACCACATGGACCCGGCGGACAATAAAAGACGAAAAAAGGGCCGCGAAAACGCGGCCCTTTGATACCTGCCTGTCATGCCCGAATTACTGCGGACCGGCTTGCGGGCCACCACCGTTACCGTTGCCGCTGCCGTTACGGCGGCGGGGACGTTTGTGGAATTTCTTGCCACCGCCGGGTTTTCCCTGATTCTGCCCGGGTTGCTGTCGCATCATATTGTTCTGCTTGCCCATGACGCCGGTCGGACGGCGATTCGGATCGGGTCCGCCGATCCGGTTGCCAACCGCCAGCGAAATCTCCAGTTCGTTTAATTCATCCCACTCCGCGTCAGTCCGGTTGCGGTCCGGTATCGCCAGCAACTCCTGCAGACGCGCGCGCGGGGAGATCGGTTGAGGATCGTTCATGTTAAATGCCGAAAGAGGTTTAGCCGCAGATTATACCGCAGTTTGAAAAGCAAGTTCCCATGTAATCAACAGCTTGCAGAAACTGTCAGGACACAGGACACAAACCCTGCCGTTCAGTAATGCGGCGGAATCTCGATCGCCGCGGCCTGCGCCGACGCGCCATCATCTAGCAGGACCGACTCGAGACGCTGTTGCAGGACATCGGCGCGCCGCCGCATTGCATCGATTTCGCCCTGCTGGCGCACCACCGTCGCGTTCAGGCTTTCCAGGAGTTCCTCGGCGAAAGCCAGTCGGACTTCCAGCTCGCACAACCGGGCATCGTGGTCCGGTCCGTTTTCCGGCTTTGAGGTCATCATCTGCTTTCTACATCGGTCAGTGTGCGCAAATTCTAAACCTGCTGCGCAGCCTGCGGGCAGATCAAAAACCGCCACGCAGCCATCCATTGGACTTCACACCCGCAGGACGTCATGCCGCACCGGAGGTATCATTCCCCGCTTCAACGATTTCACCGGGACTTTCTGCCATGACGCAAGCCACCTCCTCCGCTGACCGTGCTTCGCCGCATGTGACCGCCGCATCGGCACCGGCTGCGCTGCGTTACATACTCGCGCTCGAAGATTTCGAGGCGCCAGCGCGCCGCTATATCCCCCGACCCATCTTCGGTTATGTCTCTGGAGGTGTCGAACGCAACGTCACGCTGAACTGGAACCGCTCCGTTTTCGATACCGTGGCCTTGCGTCCGCGTATGCTGGTCAATGTATCGAAACGCAGCCAGAAAACCACCCTCTTCGGGAAAACCTACGACTCCCCCTTCGGCATTGCGCCGATGGGCGGCACTTCGCTCGCAGGATTTCAGGGGGATCTGTCACTGGCGTGCGCCGCAGCCACCGCAAACGTGCCGATGATACTCAGCGGTGCCTCGCTGACTCCGCTGGAAACCGTCCGCGCCGCAAGTCCGATGAACACCTGGTTTCAGGCCTACCTGCCGGGCGTCGATGACGCCATCGAGGAAATGGTGGCTCGTGTCGAGTCCGCGGGATACGACACGCTCGTACTCACCGTTGACATCCCCGTCGGCGCCAACCGCGAGAACAATGTGCGCAACGGCTACAACGCGCCGCTGCGCCCCAATCTGCGGCTGGCCTGGGAGTGTATCCGCCATCCCCGCTGGCTCATGGGCACTGCACTGCGTACCTATTTCACGCAGGGCATGCCGCACTTCGAGAACATGGGAAAGCGCACGCCGCTGATTTCACGAACGGCCGTGCGCGAGCGCGCGAACCGCGACCACCTGAACTGGGCGCATGTGGCGCTGATGCGCCGATTGTGGAAGGGCAAGCTGGTGATCAAGGGAATACTTGCGCACGAAGACGCCGTTCTCGCGAGAGACCATGGCGTCGATGGCGTCATTGTTTCAAATCACGGCGGGCGCCAACTGGACTCGGCCAGTGCACCGCTCCGGGTACTGCCGGATATCGTGGCAGCCGCGGGCGACATGACCGTCATGATGGACAGCGGCATACGGCGAGGGACAGACGCTCTAAAAGCGCTTGCGCTGGGTGCGAAATTCGTTTTTGTCGGGCGCCCGATGCTCTATGCCGCAGCCGTTGCCGGACAGCGTGGCGTTGAACATGCCCTGCAATTACTGCGCGACGAAGTTGACCGGGATATGGCGATGCTGGGCACAAACAGCGTCACCGAATTGGGGCGCCAGCACCTGATTCTCCCCGAAGGATTCGATATCCCCAACCGCTGACTGCGGCAGCCGGAATCCCCCTCCACGGCGGAGGTTGTCCATTTTTTGGACAGAGTAGGCAATTATGATTGCCTTCAGTCGCCAATAAGTCATAAAATCAAGCCAACGAGGCGCTTGACGAATCCGGCACCTCACAAAACAACGACCCAAGGAGGAGAGCACCATGATGAAGCTGAAGTCACTGAGCGCTATTGCAGTTGCCGCCCTGATGGCCGGTTGTGCGGCCAGCCCTGAACTGGTTAGCTGCCTGAACCCCAACCGCCGGGTGGTGGTGGAAGTCGGTGGACAAAAAATCTATCCGCCCAAAAAGGCCGGCACCAAGCCGCGCCGCGTCAACGCATTGCACAAGGCTAACGTGCAGGGCTTCGATGCGGGAAGCGCCGTACTCAAGGCTGACGGCAAGAAGGAAATCGACAAACTCGTGAACCTGGTCAACAAGGGTACCCGGCGCGACAAGACGCCGACCAAAGTGAACTCCGTGGTGGTGACCGGTCACACCGACCGTGTGGAAGCGGACGACGGAATGGCCGGACTGGATGAAGAACGCGCCAAGTCCGTCATGAACTATCTTGTCTCCAAGGGCATCGACAAGAAGCTGATCTTCTGGGAAGGCAAGGATGCCAAGGACCCGGTCGCCGTCACCCGGTTCTGCCCGGAAAGCTGATCAGACATGTTTTCTCAGGTTCTCCCCCGAGCCTGAAACCCCGCTTCGGCGGGGTTTTTTTGCCCTGCCGTCAGATCGGCGCAGCGACGCCCTCCTGTTCGCAGGAGTTGGCCACGTCACTGACGGTCACGCGACGCATATCACGGACCCAGCGCAAATCGTCGAATTCCGTCCCGCGATGCATGGTGCACCGGTTATCCCACATCACCAGTTCCTGTGGACGCCAGCGGTGGGTATAGACAAACTGGCGCTGGGTAACGTGTGCAATCAGTTCATCAATCAGCGCGCGTCCCTCGGCATCCGGCATGCCGCAAATGCGTCCCGCATGGGAGGCCACGAAAAGCGTCTTGCGTCCGGTCTGCGGAATCGTCCTGACCAGCATTTGCGGCACCGGCGGCAGACGCTGCTGCTCCTCCTCGGTAAACTCATGGAATCCGCTGCGCCGCCGCGAGGTGGCTATCCAGTGCTCTGCGACCAGTCCCTCCAGCCGGCGCTTCATGTCACCCGGCAGGGCGTCGTAGGCCGAGCGCTGGTCCGCAAACTCGGTATGGCCGCCGATCGGCACGACTTTGTCCGAATAGAGCAATGAGCAGATGCTGGGCAGCCGCTTGAACGAACTGTCCGTATGCCAGAGCCGGTTGCCTGCCTTATACATGCGCTGGCGGCTGCTCTCGCCCCAGATCTTGCCATCTACTGTCAGATTCGAGATATCCGCGAAAACGCCGGAATACCGCATCGGTGTGGCATTTGGATCCAGTGTCCGTGCCCGCTCAATGGGACCGAAGCAGGCGGCAAAATCCGCCTGCTGTTCCTGGGTCAACCGCTGCTCGGGAAATATCAGCACCGCATATTTCCAGAATGCCTGTTTGATTTCTTCGAGTACCGCGTCTGGCAACGGACGGGTGAGATCAACGTCACCGACTTCGGCAACGAAATCCGGGGTAATGGGTGATACCGTGATGCTCATGGTCTCCTCCTGTCGCACTCACTGCGGCCATTATCGGCGTTTGTCCGACACTTGCCTATGTGAAGGCCACATTGCGGGTCTGCCCCCGCGCCGGATGCCACGGCTGGACGGGCAGCCGCGAAATCCATAATATCTTCCGGCAAACCAAGGCCGCAGCAGGCGGACACACGCAACACCACCGCAGCACTCATCACGCCCGGAGAGATGCACGATGAACAAAGCCTATTGGGTTGTTACCTACCGCAAGATTCACGATCAGGCAGCCTTTCAGCGTTATGCCCAGCTTGCACCGCCGGCCGTGCAGGCCTGCGGTGGCAGGTTTCTGGTCCGCGGGATGGCCGCTGCCGCGCACGAGGCGGGGCTGATGCAGCGCGTGGTGGTCATCGAGTTCGCCAGCCTCGCTGACGCACTGGCCGCACATGAAACACCGGCCTACCAGCGTGCGCTCCAGGAACTGGCCAACAACGCGGTCGAGCGCGATCTGCGCATCGTTGAAGGACTGCCCTGAGTTCAGGTGCTGCGTCTGCGGCCGGCCAGTTTGATCAGTTCCTGATACACCGCCTCCGGCACTGCGATGCCGGTCTCAGCAGCCGCAGCGGCTGTCTTCTGCCGGCGCGCACCCGGCAAGCGCACTGCTGTGTCGACCAGCATCTGCCGCACCATGTCCTCCATGCGGTCAAAATACGCCGCACTGCCTGCCAGTGCGGCGGGATTGATGGCCAGCAGGGCATGTCCGATCCGAGGACGGTTGCCCGGTTCAAAATAGGAGTCGTTCTCGAAGCTGAGCGCAGCGCCGGTCAGCGCGACACTCAGGACTTCCACCATCAATGCGAGCGCCGTGCCTTTCACGCCGCCGATGGCCGTCAGGCTCCCGGTCAGCGCTGCCTGCGCACTGGTCGTTGGCTGCCCTTCCCGGTCAACAGCCCAGCCGAGTGGAATCGGTTTGCCTTCCTTGGCCATCAGCATGATCTTGCCGCGCGTGACTTCGGTCAGCGAAAGATCAATGACCACCGGGGGCGCCTCCTTGCGCGGGAATATCGCCGCAATCGGATTGGTGCCGAAGAACGGCTTCGTCCCGCCCCAGGCGTTAATCGCCGCCGGTGAGTTGGTGAATGCCAGACCGACCATGCCGGCAGCGGCAATCGGCTCAAGATGAAAAGCCGCTGCGCCGAAGTGGTGACTGTTCGTGACCCCGATAAATGCGACGCCCGCCCGTTGCGCACGCTTCACCGCCTCACGGGCGGCCAGTGCCGCAGCAGGGAATGCCAGACCGCCACCCGCATCAATCAGACAGGTGGCTGCCGTCTTTCTGACCAACCTGGGGCGTGCCTTGCCGTCAGCGCGCCCTTCACGCAGATGTTGCGCATACAGTGCCACGCGCGACAGGCCGTGCCCGCTCAAGCCTTCCGCTTCAGCGGCTACCAGCGCCCGTGCCGTCTCCGCCGCCATGCTTTTCGATGCACCGGCGCGCTTCAGCGCGCGGAAAGCGAGATCCTCTCCCTCGGCCAGCGAAATCATTGCCATGTGAGTTCCTCAATCCAGTCTGGTATTTGACGCACGCGCGACCTCTGCCCATTTTTCTGTTTCGGTCCGGATGAATGCAGCAAATTCAGCCGGTGTATTACCGATGGGTTCGGCCCCTGAGGCGACAATACGCTTGGAAACATCAGTGGATTTGATGGCTGCCACCCAGGCACTATAGAGCTTGTCGGTAACCGCGCCCGGTGTCTTGCTCGGCGCAAGCAAGCCATTCCACTGGATCGCCATGTGCCCGGGAACCCCCGCCTCGATCATGGTCGGCACATCCGGCGCCAGCGGTGAGCGCTTCGGCCCTGCAACGCCCAGACCGCGCAGCTTGCCCTCCTTGAAATAGCGCACGGCCACGGGCAACACAATAAAAGCCGCCTGTGCCTCTCCCGTCAATACGGCCACCGATTGCGGTGCGGCCCCCTTGTAAGGCAGATGAGTGATACGCACACCGGTCTTGACCCTCAGCAATTCCATCGACATATGCGCCATCGTGCCGGCGCCCGACGATGCATAATCCAGCGCATCCGGCTTGGATTTGGCCAGCGCGACGAACTCCCTGACGCTTTTGACCGGCAGCGACGGATGCACCACCAGCGAGAACGGATACTGCGAGGCCATCGATATCGGCAGCAGATCGCGGCTCGGGCTGTAAGTCATTTTGCGGAAAACAGCAGGACTGATCGCCAGTGATGAATTGCCGAAGAGCAGCGTGTAACCGTCAGCCGGCGCCTTCGCCACCAGGTCTGCAGCGATGTTCCCGCTCGCGCCTGCACGGTTATCGACAACCACCTGTTGCCCCAGTCCGTCGGCGAACTTCTGCGCAACGATGCGGGCCACCGTATCGCTACCGCCGCCGGCCGGAAACGGCACGAGCAGACGAACGGCTCGCGTCGGAAAATTCTGCGCCATTACCTGCGGTGCCTGAGCACCGATCACGCATGCCAAAACAATATACGATGCCGCGAAAAAAAATCTGCTGCGGGAATCAACTGCCATGACGCTCCTCCTCCGTATCGGATGTTGTCAGACTACAGATGGAGTGTCCGCCGTACAGCGCCCGAAATCAACCGGCACGGATACGGTCAGGCGGTGAGCAGCGATTCCCCGGGCTTGACGCGGGTGAACTGCACCGGCTGCGTATCGCTGGCAAAGCGGCCCTCCTTGAGCGTGACGCAGGTAAACCGCGAATGCTCCAGATCACGCACATCCGGGTGATCCGAACGGTAATGCGCACCGCGTGAATCTTCCCGGGCGGTTGCCGCAAACCGGATCGACTTGGAAACCAGAATCAGGTTTTTCAGGTTCATCCAGTCATGCCAGGTCAGGTTGAATGCAAGATTCCCGCCGTCCACACCGACGCGATCCAGATCCGAATCGAGTTCATCAAGCACGCCTTCTGCACGGACCAGTGACGCAGCATCACGGATGATGCCGACATCGTCCCACATCACGTTGTAAAGGCGTTCGCGGATGGCGTTCATGTCACCGCCGCTGCGACGTGTCGGTCCCAGGCAGAATGACTTCGCGGCATCGATGGCATCCCCATCGGGCTCGTGAAATGCCCCTTGCGCTTTGATCCAGCCCGGCAGAACGTCGCCTGCAATACCGCCGAATACCGTGGAATTCGCCACACCGTTGCCGCCGAGCCGGTTGGCCCCGTGCACACCGCCGGAATCCTCACCGGCCACAAACAAGCCATGCAGGTCGGTGGTGCAGTCGGTCCGGAATGCTATGCCACCCATCATGTAGTGGGCGGTCGGCACGACATCCACCAGCCCGCCGACCAGATCGAATCCGCAATCCGCACAGCGCTCCACCATCCCCTTGAACTCGCGACGCACCATCACCGGATCCAGGTGGCGCATGGTGATGTACAGGCCGCCGTGCTTGTTCACACGCCCGGCGCGCATTTCTTCGTACATGCCGCGGCTGACGATGTCGCGGGTTGCCCGCTCATTGCGCGAATCATAGTTGTGCATGAAGCGTTCACCATCGCCATTGAGCAACTGACCGCCCGCTCCGCGCAGACCTTCTTCAATAATTGTGCCCGTGATGCGTGTGTCAGCCCCGGCAATCAAACCTGTCGGGTGAAACTGCACCATTTCCATGTCGCGCAACATGAGCCCGGCTCGCAGGGCCATCGCCATACCGTCACAGCTCTTGTCGCCGGACGGTGTGTGATACTTGTACATCGTCGGCCCGCCACCGGTGGCGAGCAGGACAGCCTGCGCCTGAACGAAGACGAACTCGCCGGTGCGCATATCGATCATCAGCACGCCGGACAGCGCATCACCAGCCTTGTTCTTGATCAGCGAGACCGCACGGTGTTCTTCAAGGCGGTGTATGCCGCGTGCCCATACCTGCTCGGCCAGCCGGTTGATGATTTCAATGCCGGTCAGGTCGCCCTTGTGCACCGTCCGGTCAAAGGTCTGGCCGGCAAAGGCTTTCTGATGCACCGTGCCATCCGGGTTGCGGTCAAAAAAACAGCCGAGTTCATTTTCAAGCTCGTGTATGCGTTCGACGGCTTTCTCGACGAGCGTCCAGGCCAGATCCTGGTCCGGCAGCCATTTTCCGCCTTCGATGGTATCCATGAAATGACGCTCGACCGAATCACCTTCGGCCAGTGCCACGTTGTAGCCACCCTGCACCATGCGCGTGCACCCGCTCTTGCCCAGCAGGCCCTTCACGGCAACCGTGATCGACAGCGCAGGATTGTGTTGGTGGGCGTGGAGGGCGCCGAACAGCCCGGCGCCGCCCGACCCGAGAATCAGGATATCGGTCTTGATGGTTTTCATATTCAGCCCTTGACGCCCAGTGCCGCCAGCACACCGGCGCGTTTGCTCTTTGCCGTTTCGTTGACAGCCGTGTAGAGACTGCCGCCATGCGAGTCCATGGCAACCAGCAGCGGCCCGAAGCCGCGGATGCGGAATTTCCAGAGAGACTCCGGATTCAGATCATCGAGATCCACCTCCTCGATCTGCTCGATCCAGGTCGTTTCCAGCGCCGCCGTGCCGCCGATAATCGCCAGATAGGCACCACCCATGTCGCTGAATGCCTTGGCCGAGGCGGCGAACAAGCCGCCTTTCCCGATGATCAACCGCACCCCGTACTGCTCCATGAGCGGGCGGGTGAAACGCTCCATCCGCGCACTGGTCGTCGTGCCGATGCAGACCGGCGCGTAGCCGGACGGATGCGCCTCGGTCTCACCCACCCATTTGACGTTGGGTGCTGTGTGTATCACCGCGTGGCCGCGCATGTCAAAACGCGTCTTCCGGCCGTGATCGAACATGTGGATCTGGGTGGCATCGCGAATGCCGTACAGGGTGTCGTGCAAGGTGACCGTATCGTTGATGCGCAACTTGCGCACATCCGCTTCCGACACGGGCATGTGAAAGTCATAGTGCGCCATGCTCAGTATCCGTAAGTCACGCCGTCCGGCGAAAAAGTGGCACGCGCGCGGCGCGCCGAGTGGCACTGCATGTTTACCGCCACGGGATTCATGGTGATATGGGTCGCCGCCGTCTCGACATGCACTGCGAAGGCGGTGGAATCGCCACCCAGACCCTGGGCGCCGACGCCGAGGCGATTCACAACCTCGCTGAGTTCCGCTTCAAGTTTTGCGCCTTCCGGATCCTCACAAACGCTGCCCAATGCGCGTGTCGCCGCCACTTTCGACAGGTGCACACACAGATCAGCCGTACCGCCGACGCCGACGCCGACAATGACCGGTGGACAGCTCTTGCCGCCGGCATCCAAGACGCAGTCAATGACAAAGGTCTTGATGGCATCAATACCATCTGCGGGGATGGCCATTTTCAGCCAGGAATTGTTCTCCGAGCCCGACCCCTTCGGAATCATCTCGATGCTCAGCATATCGGGCTGGGACGTGAAATCGATATTGATCACCGGCACATGACGCCCACCGGAAGTATGTTCGTTCTTGCGCGTGGTCGGATGCACAACGGAGGAGCGCAGCGGATGCTCTTTGGTTGCACGCTCGCAGCCTTTGGCAACAGCCTGCTTCAGCGCATGACCGTTAACCCGGACATTGCTGCCGATCACCACGTTGTAGATCGGGATACCCGTGTCCTGGCAGAGCAGATTGGTGGTGTCCTCGGCCACCTTGATATTGCGGATCATGGTGCCGAGTATCGACTTCCCTGTCGCATCGGACTCGGCCTGATCCAGGCGCTGAAAGCCGGCCTTGATATCCGGCGGCAGCATCTTGAGCGCGCGGATGTACAACTCCTTGCACGCCTCCTCCACCTGCTTCAAATCTACTTCCACGGCTATCCCTGTCAATCGCTGTCAATTCAATCAGTCCGCGCCGGGTTCACCGGCGCGAACCATGCCTCAGTTCACCTGCAGCTTGCGTTCCCTGATCACTTTCGCCCAGCGAACACTTTCCTCCTTGATCGCCTTGGCAAAATCCGCCGACGAATTGCCGACCGGCACCATGCCGAGATCGTCAAAACGCTTGGCAATCGCGGCATCTTTCAATGCCGCCACGGTGTCTTTCTGGATCTTCGCGACAATGCCCGCCGGCGTACCTGTCGGCACCATGAAGCCGAACCACCCCAGATTTTCAAAACCCTTCAGCGTTTCCGCAACGGCCGGCACATCAGGCAACTGCCGGACCCGCTGCGGGCTGGTCACGGCAACCGCGCGCAACCGTTTGGCCCGCACATGAGCGATCGCCGCCGACAGATTCGGTGTCACGAACTGAATCTGCCCGCCGAGCAGGTCACTGATTGCAGGCGCTTCACCCTTGTAGGGGATGTGCACCACATTGATACCGGCAGAATAGATGAAATTTTCGCCGGCAAGATGCGTCTGCGTGCCGATACCGGCCGACCCGAATGTCACGCCGCCGGGCTTCGCCTTGGCCATGTTGATCAGGTCCTGCACCGTTTTGGCCGAAAAATTCGGATGCACCACAATCGCCTGCGGGCCGCTGGCGACGTTGGTCACCGCCACCAGATCCTTTGCCGCGTTGTACGACAGCTTGCGGTACATGTGCTGATTCGCCGTGACGATCGAACCCGACGTCATGAACAGCGTGTACCCGTCAGCCGGCGATTTGGCGGCGAGATCGGCGCCGATGTTGCCCCCGGCCCCGGCGCGATTGTCGACCACAATC
>Ga0129333_10001459_pt1 | contig 21475 bp, 31 predicted proteins | sample CPB6_08_DNA_FD_94474 | JGI IMG/M metagenome (GOLD analysis project Ga0129333, IMG submission 94474) | Freshwater to marine salinity gradient microbial communities from Chesapeake Bay, USA - CPBay_Sum_0.6_0.8_DNA | ecosystem: Environmental > Aquatic > Marine > Coastal | place: USA: Chesapeake... | reverse complement strand
GAAGCAACAGGATCTAATCCTCCAGATCAAACTCTACTCTTTACTATTTCTGGTAATAGAGTTGAAAGAGAAACTAATGCTTATTATGGTTCTGGTTCTATTGAGGTTTCTGGTATTTCTACAACCAGATTTGAAATTGATTATCTATATTTAACAACAGGTGCTGCTACATTATCTGGAACTAAGGTAGAAAAGAATACTTTTAGTCAAATTGGATCTGGATCTTTCTCCACATTTAATGGTGCTGCAGAAGCAACAGGATCTAATCCTCCAGATCAAACTCTACTCTTTACTATTTCTGGTAATAGAGTTGAAAGAGAAACTAATGCTTATTATGGTTCTGGTTCTATTGAGGTTTCTGGAAATTCTGAAATTGAGTTACTTGTAGAAAATATTCATGTAGGTTCTGGAACAGTTGATGTTTCTGGAAATGCTGCACAAGTTGATGTAAATGTGTATGTAGGTTCTGGATTATTTACTGTTGCTAAAGGAAGTGCCGAAGTATCTGGAACAAGGCCAAATTATCTTCCTGCACAAGTTGCAATATTTGGAACTAAGATTGAAAAGCAAACTTATTCTTATAATGAACGTGCAATTGTAACGGTACAACCTTCTGAGGATTTTGGTGGAATCAATACTATTGCCACTTCTTTTGAAGATTATGGGCAAATTGTTGATCTTGAACTTAATGCAGTTTCTGATTACAGATACATTTACTATGGAAATGATGTTCAACCATATGGAACAGTAGAAATATCTGGATCTGCAATATACGAACCAAAACTTCTTTTTGTCTATATTTCATCTGGAACAGCAACATTCTCTGGATCTGCTGCAGAATCCTTTATTCCTACAACAGAGATTGGTTCTGGATCTTTCTCCACATTTAATGGTGCTGCAGAAGCAACAGGATCTAATCCTCCAGAAAATATAGTTCTATTTGAACTTTCTGGAACAAAGATTGAGAAGCAAACATTCTCTTATAATGAAAATTCTGTAATTGTAATTGATCCACTAATAGACTATGGATTTGTTTATGATTCGACTAATGAACTTGAGGATGATTATGGATTTGTTTATGATTCTACTAATGAACCTGAGAATGATTATGGATTTGTTGATATTCCTTATGGAGAAACAACATATCCACATGGGGCAATCAATGTTTCTGGAGCATCTTCTTTTGAATATTCTCCTTCTTATTACGGTACTGGAACAGCAACATTCTCTGGATCTGCTACAGAGTCCTATAATCCTACCACTGAAATTGGTTCTGGATCCTTCTCTACATTTAATGGCGCCGCCGAAGCAACAGGATCTAATCCTCCAGAAAATATAATTCTATTTGAATTCTCTGGAGATAGAATTGAAAGAAGAGTATTTAGTGAAATTGGTTCTGGTGAAATATTAATTTCTGGAGCAGTTTATGTTCCAGTTGCTCCAGCATATGAAGGAATTGGAACAGCAACATTCTCTGGATCTGCTGCAGAATCCTTTATTCCTGCGACAGAAATTGGATCTGGATCTTTCTCCGCATTCAGTGGATCTGCAGAGTCTATTGTAATTAATCCTCCAGATAGTACGTTACTTTTCAATATTTCTGGAGATAGAATTGAAAGAAGAGTATTTAGTGAAATTGGTTCTGGTTCTGCAGTATTTTCTGGACAATCTTTAATTAGATCTAATCCTAGTTGGTTTGGTACTGGAACAGCAACATTCTCTGGATCTGCTACAGAGTCCTATAATCCTACCACTGAAATTGGATCTGGATCCTTCTCTGCATTCAATGGATCTGCAGAAGCAACAGGATCTAATCCTCCAGAAAATATAGTTCTATTTGAATTCTCTGGAGATAGAATTGAAAGAAGAGTATTTAGTGAAATTGGTTCTGGATCAATTCAAACATTTGGAACTTCTGTATATGAAGTTAATTATGCAAATGATGCTCAAGGTGCTGCTACATTATCTGGAACTAAGGTAGAAAAGAATACTTTTAGTGAAATTGGATCTGGATCTTTCTCCACATTTAACGGTTCCGCCGAAGCAACAGGATCTAATCCTCCAGATCAAACTCTTCTTTTTGAATTCTCTGGAGATAAAATTGAAAGAAGAGTATTTAGTGAAATTGGTTCTGGATCAATATTTGTTAAAGGAAATGGTGAAACCGCGTTACAAGGAAAACCATTATATATTTCTGATGGTGTTGTCCAAGTTTCTGGTTTTGCGGATCAATCGTTTACTCCTGCAACAGAGATTGGTTCTGGATCCTTCTCTGCATTCAATGGTTCTGCAGAAGCAACGGGATCTAATCCTCCAGATAGTACATTACTCTTTACTTTTGATGGATCTGCATCCAATCTTAAGAATACATTTAATAATTTTGGATCTGGAAATGTAGAGTTTTCTGGTTCTTCTGTTCTAAAATCTAAATTTAGTTACCAAGGAACGGGAACTTTATCGGCATTTAATGGTGCGGCAGAAGCAAGCATATCAAATCCACTGGATCAAACAGTATTGTTTGATATTTCTGGAACTAAGATAGAGAAGAATACCTTTAGAGAGATTGGTTCTGGATCCTTCTCTGCATTCAATGGAGCTGCAGAAGCGACGGGATCTAATCCTCCAGAAAATATAGTTCTGTTTGAATTCTTTGGAGATAGAGTTGAGAAAAGATCTTTCTCTCACAATGCAACAGGAACCATTGTAATTTCTGGTTCTTCTACATCCCAAAATATTTTATCCAATATTGGTTCTGGTTCTGCTTTATTCTCTGGAAGAGGTTTAGAGTCATTTACTCCTGCAACAGAAATTGGATCTGGATCTTTCTCCGCATTTAATGGCGCTGCAGAAGTCTTTGGTGCAAACCCACCAGAAAATATAGTTCTATTTGAACTTTCTGGAACAAAGATTGAAAGAAATATATTCCGCGAAATAGGATCTGGATCTATTGAAATATCTGGATCTATGACTCAGAACGTACAAGTTTACGTTCCTCATATTACTGGATCTGGAAATATTTCTATTGCAAATACTTCTAATGAAAGTCGTTTAGTTGATATTATTTCTATAAATGGAACTGTTGGAATTTCTGGAAGAGGTTTAGAATCATTTACTCCTGCAACAGAAATTGGAAATGGTTTTGCAACGTTCTCTGGAATTTCTTCTGACCGTTATAATAAGTTTAGGTTGGCTAGAATTTATTTGACCATTATTTAATATGACAGTATAAATAGAAAAAAAAGTAATGCCATAATATAAATGACAAGATCTGTTAAACTTAGAAGAGGTAACACAAGTCAAAACGATAATTTTACGGGGCAAGAAGCTGAAGTAAGTGTAGATTTAACTAAAAAGGTTTTGAGAGTTCATGATGGAACTACTCAAGGAGGATTTGAATTAGTTGGTGCCGCAGCAACGCAAGCACTTACAAATAAAACTTCAATTGCAGCAACAACAGTTTCTACAACAAATGCAATCGTTAGTGGTGTAGCAACTTTTACTAATGGTCCAGTTTTAATTGGTACTGCAACTTCAACAGGAACTTCCAATCAAGATCTTCAAGTTCTGGGTAATGGTTATTTGAGTGGTAGTTTGGGGTTGGGTTACACCAATCCAACATATAAAATGGATGTAGATGGGGATATTAGATCTAATGGAAGTAGAATTTTACATACTCAAACTGGGATAAACACAGTTGAATTTGGATATTCTGCTGGTAGCGGTAATACTTCAATTTATGGATTATATATTCCTTTAGGAAAATCTTTATCCGTATATTCTGGCGGATCATTTGGATTTAATGTAAATACTTCTGGAAATTTATTAGTAAATACTACAAATTCAACTGGAACTCCTTTACAACCATTTCAAGTATCTGGGGGAGCATATTTTAATGGAAGAGTTGGAATTGCCTCTACAAACCCATCAAGTGATTTGTATGTTTTTGGAACTGCTGTAATTACTGGGGTTACTACGTTTTCTTCTGCTGTAAGTAGCGGATCTTCTATTAGTGATTCTATTGGAAATCTAAGAGCAATCCCTCAAAATTCTCAAGGTGGTGCTTATATTTTAGCGGCATCTGATGCTGGAAAACATATTTCAATTACAACTGGTGGTGTTACGGTTAATGCAAGTGTATTTTCTGTTGGAGATACTATAACAATTTTTAATAACTCTGGATCTTCTCAGTCTATAACTCAAGGTGCTAGTGTAACCTTACGTCTTGCTGCAACAGCAACAACTGGAACAAGAACACTTTCTCAGTATGGAATATGTACTTTACTTTGTGTTGTTGGCGGAGCAACACCCACATTTGTAGTTTCTGGAGCAGGTTTAACTTGATATGACAATTCAACAAGCATTTTTTCATCAAAGAACACCAGCGAGCCAAGCATTATTTACAACAACTGGAGCAACTTCATGGGTTGTTCCAGAAGAAGTATTTTTTATTTCTGCCGTATGTGTTGGCGGCGGCGGTGGCGGCGGTAGAACTGCATCTGGTATTTCTGGAACAGGAGGAGGTGGAGGAGGACTTCGCTATATTTTTAATCTTCCAGTAGTTCCTGGAGAAACTTTAACTATTAATGTTGGCACTGGTGGACCAGGTGGAGCTTCAAACGGAACTAATGGTACTGCAGGTGGTAACTCGTCAATTGTAAGACTATCAACTGGAGATATATTATTAGTTGCTAATGGCGGACAACCAGGGCAAACAGGAACTGTTCAAGGCGCTGGAGGTGGAGGAACCGCAGTTGGCGCAGGACCTTTTGGTGGAACTGTTGGTGGTGGGGATGGTGGAACTGGTGGACCAAAAAACGCAACCTATAATGGTGGCGGCGGTGGCGCAGGTGGATATTCTGGTAATGGTGGAGCTGCTGGAGCACTTAATTCACTTGGTTCTGCTGGTAACGGCGGAGGCGGTGGAGGCGGCGGTGGTGGTGGAACTTCCCAAGGTTATGGTGGCGGTGGTGTAGGATTGTTAGGGGAAGGTGCAAGTGGTACTGCTACTGCAACCTCAACGTCTGTAGGTAATGCTGGATCTAGCGGTTCTAATGGTACTTTACCCAATGGTGGTGCTTATGGTGGCGGCGGTGGTGGATCTGATGGAGTAGCTTCTGGTTCTGGAGCACAAGGCGGAGTTAGAATTATTTGGGGACTTGGTAGATCATTCCCATCGACAAATACTGGTAACGTATAATGGTAAAAGAGGTACAGTTTAGAAGAGGTTCAACTGCCGATCATACTTCTGGTGTTGGATTCACTGGGGTATTGGCAGAAGTTACCGTAGACACTACAAATAATACTTTAAGAGTTCATGATGGATCAACTAAAGGTGGACATGAATTAGTAGGAGTTGCTGCTACTCAGTCTTTATCAAACAAAAGTTTTTCAAATTATGTTTCTTTTGGTGGAACGGTAAGTTTTGCGACTTCTGCTTATTTTGGAGATGGAGACGCTTTATTTTTTGGTGACGGTAATGACTTGAGAATTGCTCATGACGGAAGTAATACATTTATACAAGACATTGGTGCTGGTGTTTTAAATATACAAAGTGATGGGACAGGAATAAATTTACAAAAAGTTGGTGGAGAAAATCTAGCAAGATTTATTACTGATGGGTCAGTAGAACTTTATTGGGACAATTCTAAAAAATTTGAAACAGTTTCTGCAGGTGCTACAGTTACAGGAGATCTTGAAGTTACTGGATCTGTATTTAAAACTTCTTTAAAAAATTACTCAGAAACTTTAAATGCATTAGGAAACACTGGCGCTGCTGCTACGATTAATTTGGTAAATGGCAATTTTGTGACAGCAACATTAACTGATAATTGTACTTTTACTTTTACTTCGGGAATATCTACGGGAGCAATTACTTTTACCTTATTCTTGACAAATGACGCAACTCCAAGTAGAAGTATAACATGGCCTATTTCTGTTAAATGGCCAAACGCATCAGCATCACCACCACCAAGAACAACTACGGCAAATAGAACAGACGTTTATACATTTTTTAGTTTTAATGGTGGAACAGACTGGTATGGAAATCTATCGATATACAATTACTCTTAATTATTCATGAATACAAAATATATTGATTTTATTGGAATGTATAATCAGGTTTTTCCTGATGGATTTTGTAATCATATAATTTCAGAATTTGATCGTCTCCATGAGAATGGATTGTGTGGAAACCGTCAAGATTCTGAAGGAGCAAGAAAGATTGCAAAGGAAGATACTTTTTATTTTTTAAACTTAAAAAATCATGAAATGAGTTTATTTAATGGAGTAAGACCATTAGATATTTTTATAACAGGACTTCAGAATTGTTTTGATGAATATATTGATGAATATGATATTTTAAAAGATGTTGAACTAACCTGCACTTCTATCAAAGTTCAAAAAACTAATCCTGGAGGTGGATATCACGTTTGGCATCCAGAACAGGGAAATGGGTCTATGGCAGCAAGATGTTTAACTTATATTGCATACCTTAATGATATAGATTCTGCTGGAGAAACTGAATTTTTATATCAGAAATTACGTATTCCTCCAAAAGAAAATAGTTTAGTGATTTGGCCAGCATCATTTACGCATACTCATAGAGGAAATGTTGTTCATGGTAATAAATCAAAATATATAGTAACAGGTTGGTTTTATCTAGATTGATATGGTAGTCGGAAGAAAGTTTTATAGAGGAAACATGCAAGCATCTGGAAGTGTAACTTTCAATGCTCCAGGAAATTGGACTACTCCAGCAAGACTTCTTCGTGTAAATATTGAAGGTAAAGGCGGAAAAGGAAATGATGGAACTCCTGGAACTGCTGGAACAAAAGGTATAGCTGGAACTGCCACTGATGGAAATCCTGGGACAAGTGGTGGCGGCGGAGGCGGCGGTGGAGGCGGAACTTCTGGGCCTACTGCAAGAAACGTTGGAACTATTGGAAGTTCTTCAAATGATAATGGAGGGACTGGCGGAAACCCAGGACCTAGGGGCGGAACTGTTGGTTCTCCTGGTGGTGCTGGAAATCCAGGAGCTCTTGGGAATGCTGGATCTGCAAATTCTCCAAATCCTTCTAATGCAGGAAACCCTGGAACTGCTGGAAATACAGGACCATCTTCAAGTGCTTTAGGAATTACTTTTCCTGGCGGCGCTGGGGGAAATGCTGGACAGGGAAATCCAGGAACTGCTGCAAATGCCGCAACAGCTGGAAATCCTGGAAATAGAGGATTTGGTGGGTCGGGCGGCACTGGTGGACCTCCAGGTGCTGGAGGTCCTGGAGGCAGCGGTAATCCTGCTGGAGGAACAGGAACTCCTGGTGGTGGGGGTCGCGCTGGCGGCAGCGGCGGCGGCGGGCTTGGTGGATCTGGCGGCGCTGGAGGTACTGGAACTCCAACTGCTCGGGCAGGTGGAGGAGGAGGTGGTGGTGGTGCTAGAGGAGCTGGTGGTACTGGAGTTCCAGGAACAGACGGACAAGACGGAAGTATCACTGCTGGAGGATCGGGATCAGATGCAATAGTTTCAACTTCAAATGATATAATTGTGACGCCACAAACAACATATCCAATTACTGTTGGTTCCCCTGGAGGTTATGTAACTATATCTTGGAATACGCAATAAATAATCATAGAATCTGAATACATTATGACTTCAAAAAAGACATCGAAAACAAGAAAAAAAATAAATGATCTTTATGAAGAAAATGAATACGCAAATATAAAAGCAAATCAAACTAGAGCAAGATCTTTAACTATAGGAACAGCTGCTGGTGGAGTTATTGAAGTTGGAATGAGAGGAGATTTTTCAAATCTTTGGTATTTGCTTCAACCAGTTGAAGCAATAGAAGTCATTGGTCAACTTGCAGCAGCTGCTGGAGTAGAAATTGCTATGAGACCTAGACAAGATTTTGCATCTTGGAGATCTTGGGACACTTCTTTACCAGATAATACTTATTGGGTAGGAACGGCACCTTGGCAATTAAGTTCAGATGATAAGGAAAAACTTAATGAAGTGAAAATGAAAAATCTTAAACCAGTTGAGGAAACTAATGAGTCTGAGTCTAAATGATTTTTACGTTTTAGTTGATACTAGAGATAAAATAGTAACAAGTAAAGTTCAAAAACTTCCTGAATATTGGTCAAATATAACAAATTTAAGTTCATTAGAAGATGAAAAACTTTCAGATTTAACATGGGCAGGTCATCAAAATCTTGGATGGGTTTCAATAACATCTGAATATATTGAAGAATATAGTTCATCTCATGATAATCTTGAAATGAACAAAAATGAATTAAAATATCTTTTAGGAAAAATAAAAGAAGAAAAAGAGCATGAAGGAATAATTTATAATAATGTGAGAATTAAAATCGACCAAAAAAATTTAATTAATTTATTTCTTAAAAGGGAAAAGGCAATTAAAAATAAAAATGCAGATTTTTATTTTAAAATTAATTTTACTTACTATAAGTTTACATCTGGACAAATTATAGAATTATATGATATACTTGAATCATCATATGAAGAATTGGAAACTTGGGAAAGATTAAAATTTAAAAAGATTGATCAATGTAAAAAAATATCTGAATTTCTGTATATTTAATCATGGTTTCTAAATTTTTTGAGGGAAAAAATTCTTTTGATACAATTATTGACCCTATAAACGAATCTTGGGGTCCATATTGGTATCTGAGTTTAAAGGAGAATGAACAATTTTGTTGGAATACTGAGGTTTTTTCTGATGAAGAATTAGAAAAAATAATTGTTTTGGGCAGACGTTATGGGGTTCAAAGATCTCAAACTGGAGGAAAAGGTGAAAATTGTTTAGATCATAGAAGATCTTTTACATCTTGGATACAACCAAATGCTCATACAAGTTGGATTTATGAAAGATTGTCTCTTTTAGCGTCTCAAAATAATGATACGCATTTCCAATTTGATCTTACTATGATTGAGCATATTCAATTTACATACTATGCTTCAAATGAAGAGGGATGCTACAAATCTCATGTTGACCCTCTGAATTGGAAACTTCCTCATAATAGAAAATTAAGTATAGTTGTTCAATTGTCTGATCCAAATGAATATGATGGTGGAGAATTAAAATTATATAATTCTTATGAACCTACTGTTATTAAGAAACAAAAAGGATTGATTGTAACTTTTCCTTCTTATACTTTACATGAAGTTACTCCAGTAACTAAAGGAAATAGATATTCTTTAGTTGCTTGGGTGCATGGTCCCGCATTTAGATAAATGGCATTTAAAGAAAAAGGATATCAAGTTATCCGTGAATTTTTAGAACCAAGTTTTGTTGAATTTATTCAGCAATATTTTTTTGTAAGAATTAATGCAGGTCAAGCAATTTTAGGAGATATTCAAGCTCCAAATAGTTATGGATTTTATGCTGATCCATTAATTGAAACAATACTTGAAAACTCTTGCAAAAATATAGGAGAAGTAATTGGCATTGAATTGCTTCCAACTTATTCTTTTACTCGTTTATACGGTAAAGATGATGAATTGCTAAAGCACAAAGATAGACCTTCTTGTGAAATATCTGCAACTATTTCTTTAGGCATTCCTGAAAACACTAATATAAATCCTTTATTTTTTAGTAAAACTGGATGTGAAAATGATTCTGATAAAGTATTACTAAATCCTGGAGATATGTGTATTTACAGAGGATGTGATATTTGGCATTGGAGAGAAAAATTTTATCAAAATTGGTATCTTCAATCATTTTTACATTATGTAGATTCTAATGGTCAATATAAAGATTGGATTTATGATAAAAGACCATATCTAGCAATGCCATTAGACTCCAGAATAAATAATTAAAAAAATGAAAAGGTATTTTGCTTTTTTAGATGAAAACAATAAAGTAATTAATACAGCACAAGTTTTAAATAACGAGAATCCTGAATTAACTTTTGTCCATTTTCCAAACCTCACTCCAATTGAATATTCTTTAGATAATAGTATTACAAATACACAGGCAGAAATTGGACATATTTTTGATTCTGATTTAAATTGCTTTTATTCTCAAAAACCAGAAGAATCTTATATTTTAAATTTAGAGAATTATCAATGGGAACCAGACCCAAATTTAGAATATGAAATTCATAAAAATGTTGGAGATTATGCTCCATATAAATGGAATGGTGAAGGTTGGTATCGTTCTAATTAAATCATATTGACTTATAAATAAGTCAGTAGTCGTATATGTAAAATGACAAAACAGGTACAAATAAGAAGAGGTAGTACACAGCAGCACACTACTTTTACTGGTGCCGAAGGTGAGCTTACATATGATACAGATAAGAGGACTGTAGTTACTCATGATGGTGATACTGTAGGTGGAACTCCTCTAGCAACGGATTCAAATGCAATTGCCTATGCAATTGGTCTGGGTGGCTGAAAAGTAAACATTTTACTCGGGACGGAATAAACTCTCATGGCAAAAAAACTTCAACATCGATATACTTTTACACCTTCTTCCAGTACAATTGTTATTGAAGGTAATATTCACAGAAGAAGACTTCTTCTAATTACTAATGTAACAACAAACCAAATCATCTATAATTTTGCGGATCCAAACTTAACCGCAACTAGTATTACGTTTGATAGTGATAGTGAAGAAACTACCATTGTACTGACATATGATACTGTTGCAATGAGTTCTTCGGATACTCTACAAATTTTTGTAGAGGAAGATGGTGTAGAATTCCGTCCAACTCCAACATATACAGATCCAGTATCAAAATTTAGAGTATCTGAAGCTCAGACTTTAATTGATACTGACTTTGAATACGGTCTTCAGTATACTAAATGGGAAACTGTAGAGCTTGTTAACAATATTCCTGGTTTTTATTCTAGCACAGGAGATACCCCATTAAATTTAACTTCTATAACTGGTAATTCTGGAAGTGACGTATATACCGTTACTGCTGTTGCTCATGGATTATTAAAAGGAACTCCCTTTGATGTTAGAGGTTTAAATCAATCAAATCTTGACGGTAGTTATGTAGTTGCTTCTGTTGCTGGAGAAGATTCTTTTACTTTTGTTGGAAGAGCTACTTCTAATGTAACTGGAGATATTAGTGGAGCTTATACTTATCTAGTTCCTGGAAAATTTTATGAAGGATCTCAAATTAATTATGCAAGAATTGAAACTAATGCAGCAACACCTTCTCAAGTAACAGTTACTACCACATATCCAAATGGATTTAGTTTAGGAACTCAATTTTATGTAATTGATTCTCTTGGATCATCAACTCTTATTTTTGATTCTTCTTTAGTTACTTTTGCAGAAACGCAAATATCTTCTCAAACTTTTGACCCCAATTCTGATGGAACTGGAAATGGCACTGCAATCAGAAAAACAGATATCTGGGATTATACTGGAACTTTAAATTCAAGATATCTTAAAGCAGGTGTTGGTGGTAATGTTGCAACAAATTCAATTACTTTAACATCTCATGGATATAGTGATAGTCAAGCGGTAGTTGTTCTTGCTGGACCTAACTCAACACTTCCAACAGGAATTACCGAATATCAAAGATATTACATTGTAAGTGCATCTGCAAATAGTTTCTCCTTATCAACAACAGTTGGAGGAGGAGCTATTTCAATTACTGCAGATAGTGGTAGTGGTATATTTTCAATCCATCAAGGATATGTTCTAACAAATGTTAGAGACTATTTTAGAAGTGGAAGAAACAACATTTATGACTACATTACAACTTGGCAACAAGATACAAGTGCAACTGCAACATCTGTTCCTTTAGTTCAATTTGCTTCCTCTGGAAATGGTGGGACAATTTATGCTTCTTCTTCTCCTGCAGCTTTGACTGGAAAGGATAAAGCAAATCTTTATAATGGAACTGCACCAGGTTTTATCTATTTTGGAAGCACTGGAACAACTCAAAGAACTTTAAATAGTGGTCCTAGTGCATCTGGATCAATTTATAGTTATGGTAATGTTACTTCTGGTACTCCTAATCCCAATGTATTTGTTCCTGTTGTAGCAAATTCTTCAGGGAATTCGATCTATATACCAAATCATGGATTTTTAAACAATGAACAATGGACATATTCTTCGGGTGGAGGAACAGCAATTGGTGGATTAACCAATGGAACTACTTATTATATTGATTTGATTAATAGTAATCAATTTGGATTTAAAACAAGTACTGTAGGATCTAGAATTAACCTGACAGATTATGCTGCAACAGGAGTTGCACATTCAATTTACACTACAGTAGATAATCCACTTAAAAATACAATATACTCTCCAGCTCATGGACTTCAAGATGGAACAGAAGTTGTATATTCAGTAGGAACTGGTTCTACAATTGGAGGTTTAACTGATGGACTTACCTATTTTGTAAGAGATGCGACGACAGATAGATTTAGACTTGCTTTAACTCAGGGCGGAACCGCTATAGATTTAACTTCTGCGGGAATTGGTACTAATAGTTTTGTTACTTCAGCAGAAGGTGTATTTGATGGCACTTATACAATTTCTAGTATTTCTACATCATCTTCATTTGTTCTTAGTACCCCAAATTTAACTATTAATAAAGTTGTCAGAACGTTTGATCCTCAGGCAAATCTATTTGTAGGTGCTAATTTTATTAACATACCAGTTCATAGATTTGCAACTGGAACTGCTGTTACTTACTCCAATGGAGGAGGAACTTCGATCGGCGGAATCGGAACAACATCAACATATTACGTAATTAGACTTTCTAAGGATTCTCTTCGCTTAGCTTCAACTCAAGATAATGCTGTTTCTGGTATTGGAATAACCTTTACTTCAACTGGATCAGGAACGCAGCATACTTTAACAACTGCTTCATTAAATGGAGAAATTGTTGGATTAGGAACTATTGCTTTAACAAATCAATCTACCTTAATAACAGGAACAGGAACTAAATTTAATCAGACATTTAAGAGTGGTGATCCAATTGTAGTTGGAATTAGTAGCACTACTGTATATGAGACTACAGTTCAAAGTGTTCTAAGTGACACTGAATTGGTTACAGTTGGAATTGCAACTACTACTATTTTTAATACGTATTATTTAAATACGACTTCCTTATACGTTAAATCAAATTCTTTTGGTGTTCATAGACCATTTGATGGTGGAGTTGAAATTAATGCTGGATACAATGCAGATAGTCAAATCGTAAGACAAACTAGAAGATATTTTAGATATCAATCTGGTAAAGGTTTGTCATCTCAGTTTGCAATTAATTTTAATCCACCATTAGATATTTCTTCTTTAACTGGTATTGGAACGACCGCAACGGTTGTTACTCGTTATCCTCACGGACTTTCCACTTCACAAACAGTAAGTGTTAGAGACGCTACTGTTTCTTTTGGTCCAAATTATTACAATGGAACATTCCAGATTAAATCTATTGTGGATAGTAATACATTTACTTATGAGATGGGTGATTCTAATTCCGCAACTCAGGCAGATGGATTTCCGCAATTAATTGTTAAAAATTGGGGTGGTTCTAGATTAAGAGCTGGTATGTTTGATTTCCAAAATGGAATGTTCTATGAATATGATGGATCAACACTTTATACAGTTAGAAGAGACAGTACAAGTCAACTTGGAGGAACCATTTCGGTAACTTATGGATCCAATCTTGTTACTGGTTCGGGAAGCAATTTCTTAGGACAACTTTCTGTTGGAGATATGATTGTCATTCGTGGACAATCATATAAAGTAGTTAATATTCCTAATAATAGTGCAATGTACGTTCAACCAGCGTATAGAGGTACAACTAATAGTAATATTATTGCTTCTAAAACTGTAGATACAAGAGTTGCTCAAGATGATTGGTCAATAGATCCTTGTGATGGAACTGGTGAAACTGGATATGTTCTTGATGTGACAAGAATTCAAATGGCATATATGGACTATTCTTGGTATGGTGCTGGAAAAATCCGTTTTGGATTTAAAGATCAAAATGGTGAAGTTATATATGTTAATGAATATAAGCATAATAACAAAAAGAATGAAGCATTCATGAGATCAGGTAACTTACCAGCACGTTATGAAATTCAAAATATAGGATCACCAGCATTTGCTCCTTCTCTTGCTCACTGGGGTACTACTGTCCAAATGGATGGAAAATATGATAGTGATGACGCTTATCTTTTCACAGCATCTTCTCCGTTCTTGACTTTTTCTGGAAGCACAACATCTTCAATTGGAAGTACAAACACTAATTATACTTATGTAAATCCAGATGGAAGCACCGTTACTGGATTAACAACTTATACTACTAAAACTGTATCTAGTTTTAGTGCAAATAACGACACTTTGACGATAAATAGTCATGGATATACTAGTGGACAATATGTACAATATTTTGCTACTACTACTATTAATGGATTGACAATTGGCAATTTTTACTATGTAATTGTTGCTACAAGAGATACTATTAAATTGACAACTACATATGTTAATGCAATTTCAGGTACAAATGCAGTCAATTTAACTAATTCACCTTCTGCCGCTGGATCTGTAATAAGATCTAATTTTGCATTTAATGTAGCAAAAACCTCTGTTACAGGATTTGGTTCTAGAATTATTCATAGGTATGCAACAACTTTGGGAGGTTTAAGTAACGTTGCGAATGTTGTTTTTGGTACACAAATTACTTCTTCCACTATATCTCCAAGAGGAACAGCATATATTTATCGTGTAATTGATGCAGGAGCAAATCAGGCTTTTGTTGACTTTTTCTTCCAAAATGATCAAACTGATCCATTAGCAACAACGAATGTGATACCTAGTGTAACATCTGCAAGTGCAATTACACATACTGTTGGTACAACTACTCCTGTTCCTTCATTGATTCCATTAATTTCTCTTCGTTTATCACCCTCTGTTGATGGTGGTATTACTGGAGCAGTTGGTAATAGAGATATTATTAACCGAATGCAATTGACTTTAGATTCATTGGGGGTCCTTACAACTCATGACGCGGAAATTCGTTTAATATTAAATTCACAATTGGATAATGTTAGTTGGACATCTCAAGGGATTCCAAGTCTTTCTGAAATTATCTCGCATAATTCGTTTGATAATCTTCTGGGAGGAGTTAATATTTTTAGTTTCCGTGCAACAGGTAACTCCCCAGATTCCTTAGGTAGAAGAACTGCAAATGCTTTTAGTGCAGATATTTCTTCACTACTTTCTCTTGGTAATTGTATTTTGGGTGGAGATGGAGTATTCCCTAATGGACCAGATGTTCTTACGATTGCAGCAGCACCTCTGAACACAACTGGTATTACAGTCAATTCTCCAATGTCAATTTCCGCACGTCTATCCTGGAGTGAGAGTCAGGCATAATTGACTTTTAAATTCAATTTGAGTATACTCTCTAAATAAGAGCATAATTTAATTAAGCATCATGAAGTTCACAGTATATTCAAAAGAAGGTTGTCCCTATTGCGATAAGATTAAAACAGTGTTAGAGTTGACCAATCTCGATCATGTTCTTTATGAACTTGATCGAGATTTTACTCGCGAACAATTTCAAGATCAGTTTGGTCAAGGATCTACCTTTCCTCAAATAATTTTAAATGATCAAGATCGTCTTGGGGGTTGTTCAGATACTATTAAGTTTCTACAAGAAAATAACATCATTTAATGAAAACAAATTTTCACGAAATTTATTTTGATGTGGAAAGAGCAATTGATTTTGCTTTTCAGGGGAAGTTTGTTTTAAACTTCTATGATTATTTAAAAATTAAAGATATTAAAAAAGTTGAAGTTGAAGAATTTCTTGAAAGTTCTACGGCAAAAAATATTAATACTACAATTGATGATCTAGATGAATATTTAAAAGGGGGGTCTGACGAAGTTCATAAACAACTTCGAGAAGCATATGGTCACATACCAAAACCTCAAGCAAGAAAAATAAAAAATTATTTGTATGGGATTTTGGAAGACGCTTGCAAATACAATTATGACAAAAGACCAGGAAGAAGAAAAAAGCAATCTAAATAAATCAGATCCTCACATTAATAGAGGATTCGAATTGATGTTACGTCAACATAATAGGAGGGAGAAGCCATCAAAACCAAAGACATTCCAAGTTTGTTTTGGCAAGATGATATCTCTCTTAAGAAGAGAGATTCACTTTAATTTTGATATATCCTTGGATATAAAGAAAAAGTAACTCTCTGGAGAAAAAAATGTTAGCAGTAACTCTGACCATAGGAACATTGGTCTCAATTATGTTCTTTTTTGTAGGAGGTGTGGTAGGATGGTTAGCAAAAGAGCATTTCTATCAAACAGCTCCTGTATATACGCATCCAGAGATGTTTGATCAAAATGGGAATATTATTCCAGATGAAATATTAGCAGTGAGATTTGAAAACGATTATGACTACGACGAAGACGAAGAAGACTCCGAATAGTGTTACTGCTATTCCAAAACTTCAACCAAATCCATTTCAACATGAAATTTTAGAACTTGCATCAAAGCAAAGAAGTAATAGTAAAAAAGTTGAAGTTTTAAAGGAATATAGAAATCCAGCTTTGATTACTATTTTAATTATGAATTTTGATGAATCTATAATTTCAGTATTGCCGCCAGGAGATGTTCCATATGCATCAACTGATGAACAAACTTCTTTGGCTGGAAATCTTACTGAAATGATTGAAAGTAAGGCAAAGAATGAAGGAATCAAGAGCACTGGATACTATGGAACTGAAGAGTTTGTAAATGAAACTTCAAAGACTTCCATTAGAAATGAGTATCAAAATTTTTACATTTATGTAAAAGGCGGACATAATGAAATGTCTCAGTTCCGTAAAGAAACAACTTTTATCAATTTACTTCAAGGATTGCATCCACTTGAAGCCGAGTTAATGTGTCTTGTTAAAGATAAGAGACTTACAGATAAATATAAAATAACAAAAGAAATTGTTTCTGAAGCTTACCCAGATATTACTTGGGGAGGTCGTTCATGAACGGTGTTGCGGAGAAAAAAATGGCAGAATGGAAGCAAGATGATAAAATTGTTGTTGCATCAGAATATGGATGTGAAATTCTTCTTGAAAAATCTACTCTGCAACAAGCAAAAGATACATCTTTTCCCAGCGATGCGTATTTAATTTGGTATAAAGTTGGTGAAAAAGAATATATTGATCTAGTTCGTGGCACTAGAGTTCGTATCTTTGATATGTATTATGATAAATTTGGCCCAGAGTCAGTTCAAAAAATTGATTTTGGTTATGGAAGAACTAATCCCAAACTTTGGGGATATAAAGCTCCTGAAAGGAAGAAGAGAAAATGAGCGGTGGTTTTAAAAATGATAAAGACTTAGAAGTTACTGTATATAAAGATGAAGTTCAGAAACTTCTTAAAAGTTATAAAAAAATAAAAAAGTATATGAAGTCGTCTTTATATACTTTAAAGACTTTGGATGGAACTGAGGAAGTTGTGTCGGAACTTCTTAAAGAACTAGAAGATAAACCTATAGATTCGTAATGGGAAAGCATTATTTACTTAATTTGTATGGATGTTCTTTTTCTCTATTGGACGATGAAAGGTGTTTAATTGATCTTTTAGAAAATGCTGCAGCAGCAAGTGGCGCAACTGTGGTTCAAACAATTTCAAAAAAGTTTGATCCACAGGGAGTCACTGTAATTTGTCTTCTTTCAGAAAGTCATATTAGCATTCACACATGGCCTGAGGAAGGTAAAGCAGCAGTAGATGTTTATACTTGTGGTGATTGCAATCCAAAAATCGGTTGTGATATAATTATTCAACAATTGTATGCAACTCAGCATACTCTCAGTTATATTGAAAGGTGAATGCTAAATAACCCTATATGGAGATTGCACATGCTCTCTACACAATATCGCCTACGCTTAGAAGGTATCTGTAGCAAGATTGCTAAGCATGAAGAGGTGAGTTTAGACGATATGATTTGGGCAGAAAAACTTGCCAAAGTAAATAGAACCGCTGGTACTATGCTTCGTCAAGCAAGAAGAACTGCTGAAAATCCTACCATGCAAGAAGGAGACATGGATGATTTTTTAAATCAACTTGATATTGGAGGACTTGGCCACGAACGTTTTGGTAAGCGTGGTTTTGATAATATTGATGACATGGTTGATTGGTGGACTGAAGACAAACCTGATGATTGGAGGCAAAGAGATTGATGCAAGCAATTTTATACTCAAAAGATAATTGTCAAGAATGTGAAAGAGCAAAGATGCTTTTTGATAATCAAAGAGTTTCTTACTTAGAATATAAATTTGGAAAAGATTTTACAGGGAAACAGTTTACTTCAGAATTTGGTGAAAATGCATCTTTTCCCCAAATTGCAATTGACTATGAGCATGTTGGAAGTCTTAAAGATACTCTTCAATTTTTTCAAAAGCGTGGTTTGCTATGACATATGAAGAGTTTTTGGATCGACCAACAACTTTTATGGATGATATGTTGCAAATTGTTCGCATCAAAAATAAGTATAGATTAGAATTCACTGAAGAAGAAAAAGAAATAAATCAACATTTATTGACTTATTGGGAAGAAATGAAAATCAATGAGTTAAGATACAAGTTTGAAAAGTGTTGGGAAATTGAAGAATGAAACATGCACTTATTATTTCTTTATGCTTTTTACCTCTCGCAATAATTTATGTTATAATGAAAGTATCTCTATGGTTGTCCTCTAGCGTATCAGAAGTCAATTATGTCCGAGAAGATGCAAAACGAGAACACGGACCCTATGTGGAAAATCCATATGGAGATATTGATGAAGAGGATGAAACAGATTGAAATTTCTCAAATTATAGATACTGCTTTATTTGAATGGTACTCTGAACGTGAATTAGAAGTTCCTAATTGGAAAACTCAAAAAGATCCTCAGTGGTGGATAGATTACTTAAACCAACTTGACAATTCTGAATAGTGTCTTTTATAATAGTCACATATAATTATCTTTATCATGAATTACAAACCATACTCTCCCGAATGGAATCGCAAAAGATACCTTAGAGAAGCATTAGAAACATACTTCAATGATTATGTTGATATTGAAGTAATTTATGATGATCTCATGGATATTCTTCATGAAAGATCGGAACATGCATATAATGAATTTTCTAGAATTAATGAATTAGAAGCAAAAATTAATTCTAAATAATTTAGAGTTCGGATATCCGTACATGACTCTAGAAGACGGATGCTATTCTCTCAAATTGGAGTGTGCGTTGAGAGACTTAGGTTTTGTAGATATAGGATGGAAGTGTGTGGCACATGCAGGAATTTTTTTTGTTCAACCAGTAGGAATCCCAGATGATCCCGAAGGAGATCTTTTGGGATTTTCATTATCTATACCATACAAAAAAGATAATAAAAAATATAGACTTCTTTCGACTGCAAAAAGAGCTTTAGATTTTGCACTTAATCAATCTTAAATTTTGTAGCAAAAGTTACAAAATTGTTTGACTATATAACATACAAGGTCTATGATGACCTTACGTTCATCTGGATAACAGACGGAAGTAAGCCGACGCGGAACGGATCGTTCATTCGCTATTTGGAAATAGCGAACGCAAACGCCGACTGAAGGAACGCTCTTTAACCTAAACCATTAAGGAGAAACCTAATGTCACAAGCAACCTATAGAGGGTGTAAGTATAATACTGACACACCTAAGCAAGAATATCAGAACTGGTATTCACAAACACATGCACCAGCACATCCTACCAATACCTATCGTGGTGTTGCCTACCGCCCCTGCAAAAATCAGGAGGTAGCACAATGAACTGGTTGAATCTAATCCGTAGACAAATTGAAAAACAAAAGAGACTAGAGATTGCCCAATATCATATGGCAACTCTTGGATAATAAAAACAAAGGAGGAAGAATTGACACTTCCTCTTTTTTTGTTTATAATAATTCTATTTAAATTTAATGTTAGAATATTTAAAAAAATTTGGATATGCTCAACCAGAAATATCTGAATATGTAAGAGATAATATAGTTGTTGCAAAAGAAATTGACATTGCTCCCCATGTAAAAGAAAAGATTCCTTTTTGGTGCTTAAGAGTTGGTGGAGAGCAGTGGATGACATATGACTTTGTTTATCATAGTTCTGCCTATGAAGTTTTCTCTCACTATTCTCTTGCTACAGGTCACTGTATTTTAACTGGTTTGGGATTTGGTGTCAGAGAACAATGGTTATTAAATAAAAAAGAAGTAACCAAGTTGACAGTAATAGAAAAAAATATAGAAGTAATTGAGTATCATCAGTATAAAAAATCTCCATTTCTTGAACATGTTGAAATTATTCATGCTGATGCTGATCAATACAAAGGTAAATGTAATACTCTTTTATTAGATCATTATGAAAATATTAATAATAGAGAATGTTTAAATTCGGTTAAAAAAGTAAGTCTCAATATTGATTGTGATCTTTTATGGTTTTGGCCTATTGAAATGATAATTTCTGATAAAGACTTTAAAACATATGACAAAAATGCTAAAAATGAATATAATGAGATTAAATTGAAGTATGGGTTGCATAAACTTCCAGATTTAACTGAAGAAGAGTTATTTAAATTTATTGCAACTTTTCATGCTAAAGATTTGTCTGATGAATTACGTAAAGAAATATTTGGAATTGACTTTTTTGAAAAAAATGTGTAATATATCTTTTGAATAGAATAATAAAATGAATCTTGAAAAAGTAGAAATGATTCTAACCAATATAGAGTTAATGGTGCAATCTTTAAGGGAAGAGTTGAGTTTAAAAAAACAAAATTTTGTTTATGAAGAGATTGCTCCATATCTACAAGATGAAGTTGATGAATACTATGATCCCTTGGAGGAAATGTAATGTATGAAGATTTAACCGCTTTTGAAAGGGCACTTGCTAGGTTTGGAGATAAAGTTCAATATATTGTGGGACTAGAAATTACTAATAGAATGAGTCCTGAAGTTGCTTATCAAGAAATCAAAGAAATGATGAAGGAACTTAAAAAACTTCGTAAAAAAGAAAAAGAAAGTTGGGAGACTAATGAATGACACCTATTGTTAAATTGATTTCTGTTACTCAAGGTGCAGGAGAACTTGCAGGAAAATCTGCACAAGAAGTAATTACTTATACTGCCCGTGTAAGTAATCCTAGCAATCAACTCAAATTTGATACTGCTGCTGGACTTCTTCGTTATTGCATTAAGCAAAATCATTGGTCTATTTTTGAGCAAGCAGATATGACTCTGGAAATTAATACAACTAGAGGTATCGCAGCTCAAGTGCTTCGTCATAGGTCCTTTACATATCAAGAATTTTCACAACGTTATGCAGATACAAAACTCCTAACTGATCTTCCTGAAGTTCCTGAACTTCGTAGGCAAGATGAGAAGAACCGTCAGAACTCAACCAATGATCTGGATGAGCATGTGCGTGAAAAGTTTGAGGGAATGATT
>Ga0129333_10001457_pt1 | contig 21476 bp, 25 predicted proteins | sample CPB6_08_DNA_FD_94474 | JGI IMG/M metagenome (GOLD analysis project Ga0129333, IMG submission 94474) | Freshwater to marine salinity gradient microbial communities from Chesapeake Bay, USA - CPBay_Sum_0.6_0.8_DNA | ecosystem: Environmental > Aquatic > Marine > Coastal | place: USA: Chesapeake... | reverse complement strand
TCTTCGATGTTCTTTTTATCCTGGGCAGCTTCGTACTTCCGCTGATATGCGCGGAGACGCGCCTGTTCTGCAAGCAGAGCAGCGGCTTTTTGTGAATCAGAACGTCGACCGAGAGCACCCTCGATTGGGTTCATGTCACTAAGAAACTCTCCCCATGACTGCCAACCAAACTGTGATTCGTATTTCAGCTGATTGAGCTTCTTTCTTACTTCTTCAAGTCCTTCGGTTGCTCTGTTGTATTCTGCGTCTGCGAGTTGCTGTGCAAAATCGCGAGCTGCTTTTTGCGCGAACGTAGCGTTGTCACCGAGGTTCTTATAGGTAACGCTTAGATCGTAAAGCGCTTGTTCAGCACGGCGGGTCTTAGCTGCTTCTTCGTTGGCCTTCTGGTAGGTGCTGATAGCATCTACTACAGCAGTAATGCCTGCTTGGATCAGGAATATCCAACCAAGTGATTTGATGATATTGAGTCCTGCGAGCTTGGCGGTTTCTCCGAGGTTTTTGAATCCTCCTGCAACGTTATTGATCTTGGTGCCAGCTTGGTTGGCATTATTGCCTGTTTCTTGGAGGTTCTTTGCGACGTCAAGCATCGCCTTTGCTACGCCACTTGCGATCGTGGGTAGTCCGGCAAAAGCAGCAGCTATACCGGCGAGCGACAGGGATAGCTTACCGAGAGCGAGAGTGAGAGCGCCGACGCCACCGAGGAATACGCTAAAAACAGTTCCTGCAGCGCCTATTGCTGGTATCAGAATCCCGAACGTACGACTGATAACGATCATGTTGGTGATCGTATCCATCCCGGCCCGCTTTAATAGGCCCATAGTCGCGCTAAAACGCGCAAACTCTGCGATAATGGGAAGATCTAAGAACTGACTATACAGATTAAATAGGCTGCTGAATACAGTAATTAGCGGCTCGGCTGCGGTGATAACATTCGCGAGTGCTCGGGCTAGCGACTCGAATACATCTACTTTGATCTCGATGAAGACTTTGCCGAGCCGGATGAAGGCATCCGCAACAATCATCACGGAGGGCTTGATGGTCTCGATGATTTGGACAACAGCTCCTACCGCACGCTGAGCTGCGTTCTCGATCAGAACAGTGACGTCCTGGAATGCGTCTTTGACGTCGTTCAGAGCCTTGGTGCCGGCTTTACCGTCGTCTTTCTTTGGAGCAACGCGCTCGGTGACGAGACCGCCTAGGGCAAAGCCTCTAGAGAGGGTGCCGGCGACGATATCGACGATGGAGAAGATCTGTGTCCTGATCTTGAAGAGTGTCTCAAAGACGTTCGTGAGCTGATTCAGTAGAGGATCGAGGAGCTTTGCGCCAAAGCGTTGTCCGATCAGCTCCCAGAGATCCAGGATGTTCGACACGACCCCGCGAAAGCCCTGAGCCGCGATCTTTTGACCGGCTACGGCACCAGCAAGGCGGTCTTCAAGGAACTTAACTACACCACCGGTTTGGCTTTTGGCCTTAGCGATATCTTCATTTGTGATGCCTAGCGACTTTGCTAGGTATGAATCCATCGTGATATCACCTCTGAGGATCGATCCAATCTCCTGCCTGGCTTGGTACAGAGGGATGCCGAAGGTTCCTAATGCTGCTGAGAAATTGATTGCAAGATCCTCTGCCTCCTTAAGACCGCCACCGATCTGGCTAATTTGACCTGCGACAATACCGAATACTTCGATCACATCGTTGGATGTGACCCCAGCAAGCGCAATGGAGCGCTCTCGGATGCTGTCGATATTCTTGCGGACTGCGCCTGTGAGGCTTACGATTTTCTCGTAGGGATCTGTAATCTCTTTCCCGTTCTTGAATACCTTGTTTGTAGAGGCGAGCGTCGTCTGCGTTTTTAGGATCGTATCCCGGAGCTGAACCTCTCGTCCGATGGTCTGCTGGAACAGTCCTCCGAAGGCGGCCTGGAGTACACCTGCGATCTCTTTGAGGCCGAAGAGAGCGAAACCAAGCTTTGCGGTGCTATTGACCAGCTTCCCGAGAACGTTGTTGGCTTTTTCAAAGCTATGAGCAAGGATTTCACCGGCTTTTGTATTATTTGCTAATGCGTTCGTCGCTTTTGCTGTCGCGCCAGCCGCTTTCTCATACGATTTGATCGTATCGCCGATGCCTGGGATATGTTTGGCTACTTTGTAGAACTCTTTTATGTCATTGGCGGCATTGCTAACGTTCTTGCCGATATCACCAAGATTTCTGTATGTCTTGCCTAGGTCTGGTATGTCTATATTGATCTTTCTATCCCTAGTGGCTTCATTGGCTACTTTGTCTACGCGCTGAAGCTTCTTCTCAGCGTCCTGAGTTTCAGCCGATACCTTAATGTTGAAGTCAGCCAAAGTCGGACGCGCCTACTCTCCATCCGTATGTTAAGAGTCGCTCTCGGGGCTGGTCACAAGTCCCAGGAACACATGCAGTGGTATGCGTGAGGTTTGCACCAACTGCCCCAGCACAAACTTCGTCGGCTGATCCGGGCCTGTGCTCGTCGTGCTCGGGGGTTGCCAGCCTGGGTAAGGCAGGAAGTCTTTGGGACTTGTCCTTGGGGGACTGCGGCGTGACCCCGAAAAGCCGTGCGCGACCTTGAGGAGCAGGTCTGCGACGCGGGCCTCGGTGATCGAGGCTGTATTGGCCTGGCGCTGCTCCTCATTGTCCAGGCGTTCCATCACCCAGCGGATCAGCCGGATGGGTGTACGGAGGAAACGGTCTCGGGGGAAATCCGGCCCGAGCGGGGACGTGCGTAGGCGTAGGTACACCACGTCCCAGTCGGTTTCAGGCGACTTGAGGTGTGCCTCACACTGCTTCAGGATTTCGTCGGGGGTGGGCTGAACTCCTGCGGAGCTTCCTCCTCGTTTCCCTCGACGGGCCAGCCATCACGCTCCCAGCTGATCAGACGGAACACGTCCTCCATCAGCTTGGTGGGCATTGCTTCAGTGTCCTCGATGGCCCAGTCGCTGAGCTGCTGCCACTCCTTGCTCTTGGGGAGGCGGGCCTCTGCGCGGTACTTCATGAACACCGTCACGAAAGCAACCTGCTGCTCAACAGCACCCACACCCTCGCGCTGGAGGTCTTCGAGCTCGGTGGCGTAGTCGTAGATCAGGCTCTCGTCGTCGCTTGCGTTGCCCAGCAGGTCGATGGCTTCTTTGGTCGAGATACCCCTGTCTTTCGCGACACGCTGGGCCAGCTTGATCGACTTGAACGTCGAGCGGGACTGCTTACGGGAGATCTCCTCGATGCCCTTTGCTTCACCCGGTACGAGGTCGTGATAGACCGGGAAGCGGAATGGTCCGATCTCGTGGTACTCCTCGGGGCTAAAGAGCAGACTCGCGTACTTCGACATCACGGATTGGTAGAGCAATACTCCATCCCCGGAACGCTTGGACTTGTCCCACGAACTCGGGGGGAAGTTCTACCTGAATGCTAGCGGGACCATACGCCAGGCGTATAAACTGGCTTTGGACGAGGGGTTCGAGATACAGGGCTCCGCAGTGCAGGGTGGAGTCCTCTTCTCGGCAGTTCACCGCAAACACCGTGTTAAGCGGGTCGATCAGTAGGTCGTGCTGCATGGCATTAAAAAGGCCCCGACTTGCGGGGCCAGTTCGACTCTCACCTAGTCAGCTTATGCAGTGATGAAGCTGGTGGTGAGACCTTGTACAGGACGCTTCACACCGCTGCCGCTGGGGTTGCCGTTGGCGTCCACCGCTTGGGTGATAGCGCCATCGGCGACCACCAGGCGATAGATGGTGGTAGCGCTCAGGTTCGCGCTCGGGTTGATGGTCACTACGTTGGATGCCAGCGACACCGTGGCGGGCACCACAGCACCAGTGGAAGCCACTTCCAGACGGAAGCCGGAACCATCGGCCTGGCCCAGGGCCAGCTGGGTCATGGCAGTGGAGCCATCGGTGGTGTAGGTCACCGTCAGGTTGTTGCCCACAGCGATACCAGAGGCGTTGTTCGCAGGAACTGTTGCAGCCTGGCGGGTGCCATCCACCAGGAACAGCAGGCTGGCCTGCACAGCGCCGAAGCTGATGGCAGATGCACCACTGTCGTAGCGGCCGAACACCGGGCGGGAGCGGGACACGAGGTCGAAGGAGATCTCGGTCAGACCCTCGGCGGTCATCTGCTCCTGGTAGTTCTGCATCACGGCGTTGAAGCCGGTGAAGTCGTAGATGTAGTTACCGGAGGTGCCGTCCGCTTGGCCCAGCTCCTTCAGGAATTCGATGTAGATCTCGAAGTCCTTGTCGTAACGGGCTCGTTGGATCAGGTTGAAGCCCTCGTCGTAGTTGCCTTTGAAGACGGGGCAGTCCTGACCGGCGGGAACCTCGGTGTTGCGCAGGAAATAAGCGGTGACGCTTGCCTGCACGGAAGAACCCGTGATGACGCTGTCGGTCCAGCCGTCATCGCCCAGAAGGCGGAACTCCTGGTTGTTGTCGTTGATCTGGAAGCTGGTCTGGGTGATGCCCTGCAGCTCGATGTAGCTGTCGCCTGTATCGAGGGTGGGCAGGGTGATCATGCCGGCGGTGTCGCGGGTAGCGAAGTACCGGCAGGGGGCAGTCAGGTCCACGGCACGGACGATGGTCCGGTGTGCCTTGTGGAAGGACAGCCCGATGGCATAGTCGGCCATGGTGACTCCTTAGGGGATCGGGGGGTTGAAGACAGCACCGCGAATGCGGGCCGTGAGGGCCTCGAAGGTGACCTCGGTGCGGGCCATGTACGTGACTTGGTCCCTGGGGAACGCGCGGGCAAGCCGGCGGGCGATATCCCGCAGGGACACCGTCATGGCCGTGCTTTCGTTCGTCCCGTAGTTGGTGAAGCGCACGTTCCACGTCTCAAACGAGAGAACGCCGCATACAGACCCGGGACTGTTGATCTCGGGAACGTCCTCGATCGTGCATTCGATGCCGATCACGTTCCAGTTCGAGGGAACCATGGCCGCCCCCACGACATACACCGCAGGAACGCGGCTGCTGTCAGGGAGCCTGTAGTGCCCCGGCCATGCGGTGTACGCCTTGAGCGTGGTCCCGTCGCTCTCGTAGAGGTCAAGGATGTGGCGCTCAATCGTGCTCCGCAGTGCGGTGACCGGGGGGCAGGTCGTTGAGATCGTCATTTCTGCGCCTCCAATGCGGTGCGCAGCAGGGCAGCGAACTTGGCTGGGGCCTCCTCAAGGGGGGCCTTCGTCCAGGGGCGACCGGGGAATCGGAGCCCTGTGGTGGATACACCGCCCTCGTGGACTTGATTGGCGTACTCCACGGGCCAGGTGAAGGTCACGCTGCCGTCGGCATTGATGACCCGTGTTTGGCTGGCCCGCAGGCGCCCGGTGTCCACGATGTCCCGGACCTTGGGTGGGGTAGGGAAGTCCCACTTCACGGAGGAGATCTCCTCGGTGAAGCGGTTGTCGAGCCAGATACTCAGGTTTCTGACGGCCTCGCGGGAGGCGTCTTCCACCAGCTGGCTCAGGTCGCGATTAGGTCTTGCCATCATTCCGGTCCTCCGATGACGCGGAAGTTGCCCTTGATCACCTGGCGCAGGTCAGCCCGGTGATAGGAGTCCATGGCCAGGTCGAAGACGAGCTCGAAACGGCCTCGGATGCCGTTGATCGTCGCTTCGGCCTGACTGCCGTTGGTGATGCGGGCGTCCAGCGTGCTCGGGGAGAGCAAACGCCCTTGGCAGCTGTACGCCGTTTCATCTGCACCTGGCTTGCCGGTCCAGTTGGGGGCTTCGACGGTCAGAGCTGCGAGGTACTCGACGACCTCGGTGGCTTGAATGACGTTCCCCGTCAATGGATCCGTCGACGCAGCGCCAGTTCCGATGGTGAAAGCCAGTTCGGCATTGCCCCAGGGGGCGTAGTCGGAGATGGTCGTTGCGTCGATCGCCATGGCTAGATCGCAAAACCAGTGATGGGCAGGGAGCCGAGGAGCGCCTTGTAGGTCTGCCCGTATTGGGTGGACTTGAGCTCCTCGCCGAGTGGAGTGCCGCTGAGGGTGCCCACCTGATTGCCGATCTGCATGGTGCGGATCGCGAGGAGGTGGGCTGCGAGGTAGCTGACGGCTTTGTATTGCCAAACGCCCCAGGTGGATTCAGGAGCGATGTCGGAGGCTTCGCTCAGGGCTCCTTCAACCACCGAGGTCGACTGTTCGCCGAACTCGGGGAATCGAAGGAGGAATTCACTGGTCGTTGGCACTGCCATCAGCCGTTACCCTCTGTGATCGCGGAAATCCGCTTGGCAATGGCGTTCTTCACCCGGATGCGCTGCTCGTGGCGGTCCCACTGGCGCAGTTGCTCGATGTCGAAGCTGTCCTCGATCAGGCCCATGGCCTGGTTGACGGGCATGTCAGCGATGGAATCGCTGGTCGACTTCGGGGCAACGGTGTCAGCGGGAACGTCGGCCTCGATGCGGAGTGCGCCGAGGCTGAGCAGGTTCTTGACAACCTCGTAGCCCTGGATCTTTTCCCAAACGCTCTCGGGGAAGTCACGAGTGACACCCGAACGGACTTGGATGTGATCGGTAAGACCACCGCCCGTTACGAACGAGAAGCCGATGGTGCATTCCTTGTCCATCGGAGGGTTTTCGAGCTCAGGGCGATAAACGAGGATCATGACGGGGTGAAGTGATGGGTTTGACCTATTCTGATGTGGTTAGAAGACTTGAAATAAATCAAGCCTTCTCCAGCACCATCGCGCTCTTGGGGTAGTACAGAGCAAGACCACCGATGCGTGCGTGGGCAGCAACGGTGAATTCGAGCTCGCGGCGCAGAGGAGGCAGGAACTCCAGGGGCTGGGGTACGTGCAGTTGCAGCTTGTCGGGGCTGCGGTCGTACACCATGATCCGGTCTTTCGACAGGGTGCCGCCGGACTTGGCTGCTTCCAGCTCGTTGATCGGCTCGATGGCCTGGATCATCGGGTTGGTCCGCAGGAAGAACTCCATCACGGTGGTGTCCGAAGTGGACGACCTCGGGGTGGTGGAGATGATGCGGTACACGTTGTAGGGCACCAGCATCGTGTTGGGCATCTCCTTCATGTTGGAGTTCTGCACCAGACGGGTCGGGGCCTCGTTGAGGAGGGCCAGCATCTCGTCGGTGGTCACGCCGTTGGTGTCGAACCACTTGTCAGGGACAAGCTTGTCGACTTGGTCGTTGTTGAAGAAGCCCTTCATGCCGGAGGGGGCATCGCCGAAGTAGGCGATCTCCTGCACCTTCTCTTCGTAGGCGCGGCGTACGGCGTTGGCCCGGCGCTGCTCCAGGTTCATGCCGGGCACCATGGCGGCGGCACGGGTTTCCTGGATGGTGTAAGCGAAGCTCGCACCGAGGGAGCGAACCGGGTGGCTCACTTCCTTGCGCAGGACGTCGGCGCGGGGCAGGTCTTGTGCCCGATCGCCGATCACCTTCATCGAGCCTTGCTTGTCGAAGACTCGGTAGGTGAAGGAGTCAGCGCCGACACCGACCTCGGAGGAGATCGGGATCAGGGAGCTGTACTTGATGTCGGCGTACTCGACCTCAAAGGTGCGAGCCAGGATCGTTTCCAGCTCGCGAGCCAAAAAGATGCCGACGTCGTCGTTACGGATTTCGGTAGTCATGGGGGGAAGCTCCGTGATCAAGAGTCGGCGGAGTAGGTCATGCCGGGGATGTCAATCTCCAGCAGAACCAGGCCGGCGGCCGAGGTCTCAGACAGCCAACGGGCGCCGGTGACGGCGACGGTTTTGGTTGCCACGGCGGTCTTGCCGAAACGGCCCAGATAGGCGCCGGCAGTCGTGCCCGAGTAGTCAGCGAGGTAGAAGCGCACGGCGTCGCCCAGGGCGATGGCCTCCACGCTGTGAACCCAGACGACACCCTTGGAGACCACGTTGATGGTCTCTTTGTCCGGGTAGCCGATGCGGCCATCCGAGTACACAGGGGTGGGAACCGGGGTGTAGGAGGAGCCCAGGCTGGTGCCCTCCATGGTCATGGTGCTAACGGCCATGCCCTGGATCAGGGTGGTGCCGGCAGCGATCTGCACGGCGTACTGGTCGTTACTGGTCGGGCTGTTGTCGGTGGAGACGAACACGCCGAACGGGATGGCAGCACCGCTCTGGTTGCGATAGCTGCGGCTCACGTAAGCCTGCAGGTCGGCGAGCATGCCCTCGTGACCCTTGACCAGGGTCTGGGGATAGCTGCCCTGCGCACCAGCGGGACTGGTGACGGTGGTCGGGGTGAAAGAAACGGCCATGGAAGGAACTCCTTACTTAGTGGCGGTCAGGGGACGCTTCCAGGCATCCGCCATCCGAGCTCGGTAGTCCGAGACCGGGGAAGCGGAGCTGCGACCAGCGCCACGCAGGGCGTCACGCAGGGTTGCAGTGCTGTCGGCGCGGTCGGCGGCGTCTTCCTTGGATTCGGCCTCGGGGGCTTCCTCCTCGCCTTCTTCGTCGCCTTCCTCGTCGTCGGAATCGGCGCGGGCGGCCAGGATGCCGTCCACCACGCCCTGGATGTAGGCGGGGGCGGCGTCTTCGCGGGGTGCGGAACCGGTCAGGTTCTCGAAGGCAGTCGCGTACAGAGCTTCGTCGTCGATGCCGTCGAACTTGAAGTCCTCGGCAAAGGCGGGGGCAAGCTTCTGGAGGGTGGCGAGACGAGCAGCGACCAGCTGATCCAGTTCAGCGGTGTCGATGCGGGGAGCACCGTCCTCGAGCTCAGCCAGGCGCTCTTCGAGAGCGTCGGCACGGCCTTCGGCGGCTTCTTTCTCGTAGCTCAGAGAATCGAAGTCCGACTGCAGAGAATCGAGCTTGGCCGACAGGTTGTCGCGCTCGGTGGAAACAGCTTTGAACTGGCGCTCCATGTCCCGTGCATAGGACTGGACCGCAGTAGCTGCCTCTGCAGGCAGGTCGATCTCCAGGCCGTCAAGTTTGACGGTTGCCATAACGGGAGATGCAGGTGAACAGGGCTGGAGCGCCGATCCTTGTGGGATCAGATCCGGGTCGAAGGAAACAGCGTCTGCTGCATCCATGCGATCCAGGAGAAGGCGCACCTCGGGGCCAGCCCGACCCCGAGGAACAATGGCGATGTGATTGACCCGGATGTTGCGCTGGATGCCGGCGTACTCCTCGCCCTCGGGGGTGATTCCGGGGGTAGGGTCATAGTCAACGGAATAACCCGCACTGACTTCTGCAGCATCCTTTCGCTCGATCTTGTCGATAGCTTCTTTGTCTGTCACGACAAGAGCAACCTCGACAAACCCGTCGTTAAAGCGCACCTGGCTACCGGAGTAGCCAATTTGGTACTGCTTAGTGTTCTCAGCATCGAGAAGAACGGGCGGGTGTCCCCACGTCGTCGGTTTCATACCGAACGTGGAGAGTGATTCAGGTTTTCCGACTTCCTCAGGAGGTCGATACTCCCGAACCTGGGTGCCATCAGCTCTGCGGTAGAGCTGAGTCCCCGTGCGCGCAGCACGGCACCAAACTCGGAGGTAACCCTCCGACGTCTTCTCCGCCTTGGTGATAGGGGCGAAGTCGAACCGATGTGCAGAACTTGATGGTCCCATGGAGCCATATTATGACTTTCGAGCGAAAGAGGTACAGATACACGGAACCCGTATAAGCACAGCGCTTAGCTATCGGTCTGTAGCCCTGTAGGTGAATGCCTGGAAGGCCAAGGGGCTGCCTCAAAAAGGGCATTAACTGTCGATCGAAGCACAGAAAGTGTGACTACAAGAGCGCTCTCTATACGCCGTTCGACACTTTTGTGAATCTGTTATGATTTGGGTGCGACAGCGTGCGTCAACACCTGCCGCGTGACCAACCTGTAGACCCAGGCTGATGAGGAACTTTAAGGCCCTGCCGCCTTTAGAGGCGCTTAGGAACGAATTTGATTACGACCCTGATACAGGGTTGTTGATGCGGCGGACAGTTAAAGGTTTAGTGCTGGCCGGATCTATAAGTAAAAATACCGGCTACCTGCAAGTACGTTTTGGTGGTCCGGGAAAGTTATGGTCAGGCCATCGACTAATTTGGAAATGGGTCACAGGCGATGATCCTGGTAGTTTTCAAATAGATCATATCAATAGGATTAGGCATGACAACAGATTCTGCAACCTTAGACTTGCCGATCCCTGTGAACAGATGGCTAACAGGGGAATGTTACGGAGCAATAGCACAGGACTCAAGGGTGTGCATCGCTATACAAAAGGGTCTAGGCAGTATTTCAGATCATCCATCAATAAAAACGGACAACGTACCTATCTAGGGCACTTCGAGACCGCAGAGGAGGCGCACGCCGCCTACATAGCTGCGGGAGGAGTGCCTTAACCCGAAAAGCGTAGGTACGCTTAAACGGATAGCGGATAATCTTGGTGGCGATTCACAGGCAGCTGACGCTGTGTCGGCGTATTCGGAGCTTACGAGAGAGCATGGGACTCACACAAAGTGAGGTTGCAGAGAAACTTTGTGTGAGCCAAGCTGCGTACAGTCGCCTTGAGAAGGGGGAAATTGAGATTTCCTTCTCAAAGCTGATGGTTTTGAGTGAGCTCTACGCGATGCCCCTGGACATCCTGCTGGCCGGGATCTAGTCGAAGAGGTACTCGGTATGGAAGACCGTCGCCCCCATGGATATCAGGGCGCGACGGGTTGCGGAGGCATCGATGGCTCGGCAGATGTGAGTCTGGGCGCCCGCGTTGTTCCAGAACCAGATCCGCACTCGGGCGTGAGCAGGTATGTGAGGGAGCTTCACATCGAGTTCAGGCATGGAAAAGCGAGTCGCTAGCCCATTTTGCGAGCGGGGTCGATGTATGTCGTGGCGTAGTGCTGGATGTAATTGTCTGTGCGACCGAAGCCACGAGCCTTACGGCGCCGAGGTTGACCGGTGCGCGGATCGATGGGAATGGGAACGCGCTCGGGGGTTGGATCGCTTGTAGGGAGCTGTGCTTGGATGCCACCTGGCAGGCGTTTCTGATCAGGCTTGCGGTAACCCGGTTCGAAGCGACGGCGAGCGGCCTCGGTACGGAGACGGAGTTCACGGAGACCGGTCTTGATGGTCATCCCGGTTGCTTCACCGGCAGCTCCCATGGTGTTGGCCACCTGGGCGATACGCCGGGTTTCCTCGCGGGCGGTCTGAGTGATGCGCGCCTCGGCGTGCTTCACAGCCGCTGCGGTGTTCTCACGCATGCGCTGAGTCTTGGACTTGCGCGGAGGGGCGGGAGGAAGCAGTGCTTTCGGCGTGATGCCAGGTAAACGAGGCGGACTCGGGGGTTCCTTAGCTGCAGGTAAAAGAGGCTGACTTGTGGGTGTTTTCTTTTGTGGTTTTCTAGTACCTCGGCGAGTCAAAGCGTATGCAGTGATCCCGACAGCGGCAGCTCCTGCAGTAGCGGCGAGAACTTTAGTTGCAGGGAAAGACCCTTTTTTATGACAGGTCTTTCCTTGGGCGATGTGGCTCTGGCCGCAGGCTCGGCCGGGGGCATCTGAGCGCAGCGCAGCGGGGGTGAGAGTCATGGCTCAGATAGCGAGTTGATCGAGCTCGGGGGAGAACCCGCTGGCATAGATCGAGTCGCGTTTCATCGTGCGCATTCCAGCAGCACGCATACGGGCTGCTTGATAAGTGCGACGAGCACCGCGAGTAGCTCCGGCTACACCACCAGCGCGCTTGAACCCAGCGTAAGCACCGATAGCGGCCTCTTGTCCGACACCAATGGCAGCATTACGGGCAGCGCTCTTGAGGAACTCCTTGGAGAGCTCGGATTTGCCCATGCGACCGGCCTTACTCGCATTGGCTACCTGAGTGGCAGCGGCACCGAGGGTCATGTTGCGGTAGCCACGGCTTATTTCACCGAGGTTGCCGCGTGCTGCGCCTTCCATTGTCTGCATTAGACCAGCTCCGATAGCTGCGCCACCACCGAGGCGAGCGGCAAACTCGCCTGTAGCTTTGATCTTGTTGTTAATACCTTTGGTAGAGGCTTTGGTTCTGTTGAAACGATTTGCGGCCATAGGGTCGCTCATCAGAGTCTTGAACTCTTTCTTAGCTGCAGCTTTCGGGTCAACCTTCTGAGCTGCACCGACGTGGCACTTCTCGCCCTGGCTGATGGAGCCCTTTCCGCACTTCAGGTCGGAGCGGATGGAGGAAGGAGTGAGGTTCATAGCAGTGTCAAGGCGGGCTCGGATGTAGGTACGGCTGCGGTCCTGGATACCGAGCTCGCAGGCGGCCAGGTATTCGTGAGGGGTGAGGGCTGCATCACCACGGCAAGCACCACCAGCTGCGCAAGTCGGGCATTTGCCCTTGCCCTTCTTCTCGTTGCAGCAACCGCCCTCGGCGTCCATGGGGGCTTTGGTGTTCTTGGAGCCTTTGGCGCTGCGCTTGCGGGAGTGGGAAGACTGCTTCTCATCGGCCTCGGAGCCTTCGCGTACTTCCTCGGAAGAGCTCTCGCTCATCTCGTGGGCTTTGCCTTCACCCGGCTCCATTTCCAGGGGTGGACGCTTCTTGGTGGGTACGGGCATAGCAGTAAGGGCACGTCCGCCCGAGCCTGGTTACGCCCATTTTATGGCCGTGTGCTAATCGCGTTAAAACCTATCCGTATCGGGAATCAGTTACGCGGGGTCGGAGCAATCTGCTCGAAAGCTGCCGGCTTGTTCAGGGAGACTGGCTCCTGGCCGGTAGAGGCGAACGCTTTCATGACTTCCTTGCGGTGACGGGCTGGCATCTCGGCGTAGTCGGGGTCGATGGAAGCCAGATCGCTATTCCAGGGAGCGAGGTAGCAGCGACAACGAACGTGCAGTGGGGTGCGAACTTTGCTTCGGTTGTAGATCTTTCCCGCTCTCGGAGCGCAGTAAACGCAGGTTCGATCATCACTTGTGGCGTAATACACCACCTGATCGATCCCTTGCGCCGCGTAGTACGTGTTGGATGCGTCGTTATATGCCCTGAGCGCTTCGGTGCGTACGATCGCCTCTGATCTGGACTTGACGATACCGAGACGGGCTCGGAGGTCTTCGACCACGGCGTTTGTGGGCCTTCCTTCGGCGATGCCCTGGGCGACCGTGACTGCGGACGTCTCTGCGAACGTGTTGCCGTGCTTGCGGAGGTAGCCCTTGGCTTGACTCGCCGCTGCGATGGTGGCGTCCAGGGGGATCGAGACATCTACGCGGGGGGTATCCGGCAGGACGTTCCCGCTGAGTTCAGATGCCACGGTGATGCCGTAACGGGAGGCGCTGCCATGGAGGTTCCTCAGGAGCCTGTCGTAGGCGTCGACCTTATCTGGGTTGAAGACCGGCACCAGCTGGCGGAACTCCTGCAGTAGGGCGAGGTTGCGCTGAGCGGGATCCGCGTAGCCGGCTTTCATGTGGACCCGCGCCCGTCGTACCAGCCGGTTTAAGCTGGCATCAAGGACACGGTTGAGCATGGTGATGATGTCGTCCTCGGTGGAGCGGAGACGCTGGTTGTACTGCTCAATCAGGTCCATTCGCTAATTCTGCAAGGGACCGCTGAATGAGGAGATAGTCAGCCATCGCGCGCGCTTTTATAGGAGCACTGTATGACTTAACTTTCTCCCACAATGCTTCTGGAGTGACTAGGCCGAACGACATACCCTCCTCTTGGTCGACACGGGAATCTTTGAAGTAATGCGCGTACTGTTGAGCTAGCTCTTTACCTGCGTAAGAACTGAACTCGCGCTGACCTTCAAGGAAGGAGACAAACTCTTTTGCTGTGTAGTTTCTTCCTTGAGCACGACCCTCGTAAATAGCCCGCTTACCTTCGCGCCTTTGGTTCCTGCCAATACTGACATCTACAGCGGCTCTGGTGGCGACCTTGAATCGTTTCAGCTGCTCGGACTCGGGGACGCCGTAAGCGATGCCATTGGCTAGCGCCTCACAGTTGTCCCGTGTAAGTGAAAACTTGTAGTCCGTACCAGCGATCCGAATGGCGCGCCTGACAACCTCTTCATTTGTATACTTCGTAGCTTTATCAGCAAATTGAGGAGTAGGAGCCTTCATCAGTGGAGTCATCAGCGCCTGTGCCGCCTTTCCACCTGGCTTTGTAGAACCGATCTCGCTCACATCAGCCCAGCTAAAGCGGGAGTCTTTTGTATTAGCGATTACCGCTCTTACAACACCGTCCTTGCCTTCACCTAGGTAGATGCCAAAGTGCGCGGCTGGGTCTTTCTCGTGGCGGAAATACACGACGTCACCCGGCTTGAGACCAGACTTTTTAGTGTAGTAGTGTCCCATTGCCTCGCTGGCACTTTTTGTGCCCGCTTCTTTTTTCATCTGTTTTGCCAAGTCTTTGATGCTTGGACTTGGAGGCATTGGAGACTTACTAGGATCTTGTAGGTTCTTAACGTCATATGCAGTGGCGCCAGCGATGGCAACTAAGGCCGCGCCACCAATAACTGCTGCGGCTATCGCTGCTTTTTTCTTTCGTTCATCTGATGTATTAGAAGTGCCTACTCCTTTTGTACACTCGTGAGTCTTAGGGATGTGGCTCTCACCGCAGGGCTTTCCCAGGTGTTTACCATTTCGGAGATCCTGGCGTACTACAAGATAAGTGGATGCACGGACTACCTCTAATGGAAGGTCATCAGAGTCCTTGCGACGTCGCTTAATTTCACGACGAGCTGCCGCCAGGCCCATTCCGGGGTTCTGACGCATGAGTTCATAAACAGCCTCTCCTTCAGTTTGAGGCCGTTCTCGGGTTCGAGAGGGCGGGTTGGATGAGACGATGCCTGTAAAGCCTTCACGCTCCAGGATTTGGAATGCTTCCTTCTTGTTGACAGTTCGTCCTTCGATCTCGGAGGCAGCGGCTATCGCCAGACGATCTGTAATCGTGAACATGTTGCGCGGGGTCTTACGGACGACACGGGCGTGGTAATCCCGTAGAGCTACTTCTGCGTGCGCGCTTCCCTTGATCTGCTTTCCTGGTTGCGTACGTCCAATAACGTACTGAGCACGAGCCTGCCTTCCATCCAAAATGGTCTGCTCAGCCCCCGCTCTACGTAGCTCGGGGGTCATCTTGGGGGAATTTAGCGCTCTATTTGTTATAGATGCCTGACTGGTGTAGAAGTCATTAAATCCCTTGAATGTATCTCTGTACAGATTGTCAGTGCGTGTTTTCGAGCTGTATTTCAACGTATCTTCAATGTGCTTAGTGAGCTGACTGCGTACGGTTTCCGAAGCGGTTCCAGGAGGCAGGGTCTTCTTGACCAGCCCCTGAATGAAGGCACGCTGCTGCTTTGCCTCGATAACGCGCCCGCCTCCAATGACATTTTTTACAGCGAAACCCTGTTGACGCGCTAGATCAAGCAAATCAGACTTATGGCTATCCATCTGACGCTCGATTGCATCTTTTATTGATTTTGTTGTGAGGACATCGTCTCCTTGAAGCTTGAATTGACGTGCTAGAAATTCCTCCGTTGCTGGGCGGGCGAAAACGCTAGCGCGTTCCTCCTTATCCAGGCCAACACCAGTCTCCTTTTTGGTTGTTGACCAGAACGTTTTCTGATGTGCTTTGTCCCACGCATAGAAGTCAGCAGACGCACCACTATGGGCTTCGTCAACTTTCTGGAGTCTGGTGACGAGTAATGTCCGGCTTTCCGTCTCGCCTGTATGTACAGGGGTCCGTGCCAGCTGATTTGTTAAAGCAGCCGACACCGGATTGTGTTGTCTTTCCAGTTGTGATGCCAGACCTGATGCCACACGAGCTCGGGTGCGAGCGCGGTTGGCACCGATAATTGGAGTAGCGTCCAAAATCTTGTTGACGCCCATACGCGTCGCATGGTTAATATCCGCACCTAAACCATCCCTGTACCCAAACGTATCCGTCTTCATTAGTAGGGCATGAATACCCAGCCCACCTGTGATGACAGCAAGGCCGATGCCAATACTGCGTGTACGGTCTTCTAGCTTTTTCTGTAGTTCTTTCTTTTGATTTAAGTCCCCTGGTGCAATCTTGACGGCTCCTCGAATAACCGATCTCTTTCCTCCTTCTACATCAGAAAAACTTCCCTTGGCGATACCACGGATGATACGACCTGTACCCCTTTGGATATTGGCAAGACCCCCAAGTGGATCTGTCTTCACAGCGCGTAGATGAGGGTCTGGTCCCTCGCCTTTCAACCGACAGTCCCAATTAGGAGGTATACATCTATTTCCGCACCGCTTATTGGGCGGTGTGCATTGCACGTTTCTGCGGGTCTTACCTGCATCCATCCGTGCTCGGGCTTCCAGGTACGCAGCTGTGCGGAAGCCTTCGGGTGTGAGGTTGCGTTCGGTGCTCATCAGTACTGCTCCCAACCGGCACGGAGTGATTCCAGCTCGCCCTCGGGGACAGGGATGAGCCCTGCCACATTCTGTCTAGGGAAGAGAGCGACCAGACTTCTTTTGGCTGCACGCATCGATGCGAAGCCGGTGACATACGGACCTGCGATCAGCTCCTCACCTGCGTCAAACCGAGCTCGGTACAGCTTGTGTGCCCGTGTCCGATGGGGACCGAACACCATCAGCGGGGCGTTTGCGCTGGAATCGGTGCGCTGTCCGTCAGGACCGACCAGATAGCCCACCCGCACGTCCCCATGGGTGTGGGTGACCCGGATGCGCAGGCCCTGGGCGTCGTAGTGGTCGAAGACGTCGGTCTTGGCCTGTTGATCGGGCTGGGCAGCCGGATCTCCACCGTTCTCGGGGGGCTGAGCCTCCGGTGGGTTCAGCATCGCCTGGGCCTGGGCCTCCATCGACATCATCTGGGTCTGGAACTGGGCGTCGGCCTGGGTGACCATCTGCTGGGTGACAGCCTCATCCAGGTTCGTCTCGATGCTGTATTCCGTTCCACCGAAGCGGCTCTCGCGCACCTCCAGGGCGTTGAGGACACCGAGGTTGACGTACTGGGCGTCCACCTGAGCCATCTGCAGACGCAGGGCGGCACGTTCCTCATCGGTCTCGGTGAAGACACTCGGGAAGTGGACGCTCCAGCTTTCGGGGGGCTTGCCTCGGGTGGGGCCTTCTCGTGACAGGAGCACGTACTCGAAGACCTCGGTGATCGGTCCCCGGCAGTAGAGCTCCTGCCACTGCTCCACCAGGGAGGCCCAGACGCGCTCCTCGAAGCGGCCTTCCTTGCCCAGGCCACCGGGGGAGTCCCCCATCAGGATCGAGGCGGGCCAGCCGGTGGCTGCCTGGAGATCCTTGACGAAGGGCTCGGTCGCCGTGGCGATGTTGCTGAGAGCTCGGTTGAGGAACTGGAGGTCTTCCTCCACGTCCACCACCATGCCCCCGTAGACGCTGCGGGAGAGGTTGTTGGCTTCCAGGCGCTTGCGCAGGTCGCTCTCGTTGCCAGCAGCGATGCGCTGGAAGAGACCAGGGATCTTGTGGACGAACAGGTCCGCGTCGCTGGTCATCGACTCCAACCCGCTGAGGGTGGACTCGTAGCGCTTGTACGCCTCCCAGATCAGCTGGAGGACAGACATGCCCCAGCCGGTGTTGCGGGAGCGGACGTTCCAGGGCAGGTACAGACCGTCGAAGCGCGCCACGCGGGACGCATGGATGCGCATGTTCACATAGCTCCCCTGCTGGTCCGGGGCGAGCTTCTGGGAGGTGGTGATCCGGTAGTACTGAGGCTTGCTGTAGTCCGTGATCGTGAAGTCCTCGGGGATCAGCTCGTGCCGTGAGAGGGGGATGTAGTCCCGTACAGCACGGATCCGCTGGACGTTCACCGGCTCCTCGGGGGGAAGGCCGTCGTCGATCAGCAGGACCAGGCCCGCACCCCCGTAGAGGCGCTGGAGTTTGACGACCTCGGAGAGCGCCTGGTGGAAGCGGGTGCCCTTGAGGTACTCCTCGACCTGGCTGATGACCTCGTTGTCCTGCTCCTCACCCCCGAGCTTGATGGTGGTGCGGTGGCGCAGGATCTCGTCGGAGATGGCATCGACGTACCGACGGGGTACACCGTGGATGTACAGGGCTTCCAGCTCGTGCTCGGTGAGCAACGTCTTGCCCGCTACCGAGGTGGCGATGCTCTTGTCCTTGGTGGGAGTGCCCATGCCCGTGAGGACATTGACCAGGGCACCGTCCTGGCGGGTGGAGTCGGATATGGATTGATTCACGGCTCCGCGTACGGAGGAGATACACGAAGTTTATGGGTTTTGACTGGAGGTATGGGTATACAAAAAGGTTGTGAGTAGTCAGACAGGTATTGCGAGCGCACGTACGTACATTTATTTGTTGGCGACAGGCTTTGAGCGTTAATTGACGCGCTTTCCGCTTATTGCGGGCTCGGGGGGCCTTCCTAGGCTGGTACAGCGGCCATGGCAGCGATGCTGGACCATCACATTGATGGCTCCTACCTCTGCTCCAAACGGTGCGCGAAGCTGCGCTTTCGCCAAGGGATCTTGGATTCCTGGGGATGCGCCTGCGCGTACTGCGGGAGTCCGGCAGGAACCCTGGACCACGTCAAAGCAAAGCGTCGAGGAGGTTCCTCGGTGCAGCACAACCTCGTAGCAGCGTGCGCGGGGTGCAACCGGGCCAAGGGCTCGGCTGAATGGATGTCCTGGTTCAGGGCTCAGGACTTCTGGGAGGCGTCGAGGGAGGAGAGGCTGCTCGACTGGTTGGGGATGTCATTCACCAGCGCGTAGTCACCGATGATTCGCAGGGCGGCCTCGTTGTACGCCTTGGCGGCCTCTAGCTCGTCCTCGAACAGGCCCACCATGTGGCGCTGCCCCTTGTAGGAGACGCACACCCGATACGGGTGGGTGGCAGTGCCCTTGGACACGCCTCGGTAAGGGCTGTACTTGTTCTTGGGCAGGGGGCGCCTGGCCTGGGACAGGTAGTAGTCCTTATCGGAGAGCTTTTTGCGGTAGTAACTGACTGACATTAGATGTGAGCGAAGAAACCAGCGGTGTTAGGTGTTTCGGGGACGACGCTACATGCAATAGCGAGGGCCATGACTGTATCGTCGTGGAATCCTGGTGCAGCTTCTCTATTACCTGTTTCCTGTTGTTGGAACGCTCTTAGCTCCTCGGCGATCACGCCATCCGGGAAAATCAACTCGTCGTGCTCCATGAAGAACAGCACACGATCCGTTGCGGTGATCTTTGACGGCCTCGTGGTATTGAACGTCTCGATCGCGTACTGCGGGAGCACGGTAGCCAGCGCCTCAGCGATCACGCTGCCCATGGCCTGCTTCTCCACAACCACGCGCTCGGGCATATAGTCCTCGATCAGGTCGCGGACGTGCTTCAGGCTGTAGTCGGTTGACCTGCCGTTTTCCCGGTACATCCCAACGACCTCGATGGGACGCTCGGTGATGTCCAGCACGATTGCCGTGAAGTAGTCCCGGCCTCCACCGTTTGGGTCCACCCCAATCACGTAGGTCCGGCCCACAGAACCGCACTCACGCCAGTGCCCACGGGCTGCCCGGCGGATCAGCTCGTTGGGATAGACCTGGGTATCGGTCGACCCAAAGGCCAGCTCGAACTCGGAGTTCCACGCCGCTCGGGTGAGACGGCGCTTCTCCCTGGTTTTTTCCGCCCAGTTGGGATCCTGACCGTAAAGAGGATGCTGAGACCAGTGGACTGCAATGCGTGACCAGTCATCGTCGATCTCTGCTAGTTCTGCGTTCAGCTCTGTGATGTACTGCACACCTTTTGCAGGTTCACTCTGAGCTTTCCTTACCTTTTCATACCAATCGATTGGCGTTCCGTGATGCCAAAGACTGCCAAACCAGTCCACTGAGGTATCTGGAGTGGATGTGATGATCACCTTTGCCTTGTCGCCCAGCATCGAGAGTGCTGGCGTTGCTGCTCGGTAGATCTCTTCTGCGCCGGCAACGAACGCTGCTTCGTCGATCCACAGAACTGAGCCCGATGGGATGCCTCGCGCCGCCCTCGGGGAACCGGGAAGGAAGTACAGCGTTCCTCCACCCTGGATCGACACCGTGGTGTTGGAGTCGCTCATGTACTTGAAGTTCGCCCCCGTGATGCTGTTGAGCATGTAACGGACACGCCGGCCCAGGTCGCTGGAGTCGTTCTGGGTCTTGGAGATGATGATCGCCGCAAAGCCCGGCTCGGTGGCCGCACGGCACGCCAGGTAGGACGCCACGGTCTCGGAGGCGCCCATCTGGCGGGACTTGAGGACGATCGTGTTCTTCGACTCGTGGATCCGCTGCACGAGGTCGATCTCGTACTGGTAGGGGTCGAAGGGCTGGATCGTGCCGGAGGTGCGGATGTAGGTGCGTCGTGCGAATGACGGCCAATCCTCGGCACCGGAGAGCCTCGTCTGGTTGGTCCTGCTCGTGTAGGTGCGCTGGCGGGCCTGGTGCTCCTCGATCAGGAGCTTGAGGCGATCAGCGCGGCGTTGAAGGCTGGAGAGGGATGCCATCAGTCCTGCCACTCAGGCGTGACGGCGGCCGAGGGGAGCAAGGGATCGAGACCCTCGAAGTCCAGGGGCTCGTCATCGTCATCGTGCTCGTAGTCGGAACGGTTGGGCAGCGCGACGTCCGTCATTGTGCGCAGGAGGTTCTCCAGATCGCGGATCTGACGCTCCAGGATCCGACGCTCGGCATACGCCTGGGCCCCGTTCAACAGAGCTCGGGAAGCTGCAATGCGGTCGGAATCGCGGGCGTCGGGGTTGGAGACGATGGCTTTGAGGGTCTCCACGGCCTCGGGGGCATGAGAGACGCCGCGAGCGTCAGTGCTCTGGAGGAATTCCTGCTGTACTCGGTAGACCGCTTTCATCACGGTCGGCATCGAGCGATAGCGAGTGATTGTGCGCTCTGTTACGCCAAGCTCGCGGGCAACGTGGCGAATCGTGTGACCTTTAGCGAGGAGATCGACGGCTAAACGTTGTCTTGCTGTGAGGCCGTCGCGTGGATCAACGTGGTAACGCTGCGGCACGGTACGTATATGTGGTTCAGTCTGATATTAGCTGGGTTTTTCCTGTCAGGTAGACGGACAGTCCGGTTGTATTGGCTGTTTTGCAGAGCGAGCCAATACTTGGGAGGTCATGACTGTTGCTCCAGCTCGTCGGCGATGAGCACCAGCTGGCGCATGGCGAAAACCACCCCGTCGCTGTCGTCCACATTGCTGTCGCAGTAGAGATCCTCGATCTTCTCTGCAGCAGCACGCAGGGCGGCGGCGATCATGCGACGACGCTGAATGATTTCTTCATTGAATAAACCGTGGTGGATGCAGGCTGCTTTCAGCACTGCGCGGGCGGCGGGGGAGAGGTCAGTCATCGAGTTGCTCCATTTGTTTTTCCATGTGCTCTGCCCACGCCAACAGATCAGTGGCTCTTACAAGTTGCTCTCCGGTATCAGCCACCCGCCATTGAACTGATGCAGTGTCGCGGAGGGCTTGATCAATCACCTTTCGGATCAGAAGAATTGTTGCTCGACGGTGGAGTTGCTGAGTAAGCTGGGGAATGACAGAGGCCGGCTCCCTGTCGTCGGACACAGCCGGTCCATCTGGTTCAGCTAGGGCGGCGCGGGCGATGTCCATCCACTGCTGAAACACGACTTTGTAGCGGTGAGGCCAATCGGCCTTCT
>Ga0129333_10001456_pt1 | contig 21486 bp, 22 predicted proteins | sample CPB6_08_DNA_FD_94474 | JGI IMG/M metagenome (GOLD analysis project Ga0129333, IMG submission 94474) | Freshwater to marine salinity gradient microbial communities from Chesapeake Bay, USA - CPBay_Sum_0.6_0.8_DNA | ecosystem: Environmental > Aquatic > Marine > Coastal | place: USA: Chesapeake... | reverse complement strand
GTGTGCAGGCCACGGTGCACGCGCGGACCGCTGGGCTGCTCGGCGCGCCGTGCCGCTACTACGCGGCCGAGCATCGGGACCAGGCAAGGGCCAACGAGGTCATGGAGCTCTGGCGCAAGGAGTTCCCCTTCATCGCCCCTCGCGCGCTTCTCGGGCAGTTCCTCTATTGGGGGATCGGTCTCGGCGTTGGCTTCGCCGAGCTTCGCTGGGACACGTCGCGCGAGCTCATGCGGCCGGAGCTGAAAATCTGGCACCCGCAGTTTCTCTGGTACAACATCGTCACGCGTCGCTACATCGTGAGCAGCATGGACGGCCCGATGGAGGTTGACGCTGGAAACGGGCGTTGGCTGCTCTACACCCCGCACGGTTCCTACCGTGGCTGGATGCAGGGCGCGGTCCGCTCTATCTCCGTGCCTTGGCTCATTTGGCAGCTGGCACAACGCGACGCCGCGCGCTTCTCCGAGGTTCACGGTCTGCCGATCATGAAGGCCGTTGTGCCCATTGGGGGCGACGCGCAGCTCAAAAAGAAGTTCATCGAGGCGGCGGCGAATCTCGGGCAAGAAAGCATCGTCATGACCCCCCAGGGGATCGACGGCTTCAACTACGATCTCCAGCTCCTAGAAGCCACGGATCGCAGCTTCGAGGCGTTTTTCAAGCTGATGGACCGATGCGAGCAGAGCATCACCATCACGATCCTCGGCCAGAACCTAACGACGCAAGCGGCCGAGGGTAGCTACGCCGCGGCTCGTGTTCACGGCGACGTCAAGCAGACCATCCTTGAGCACGACGAAGCGACGCTTCAGGCCCTGGTCTATGAGCAGATCGCGCGTCCGTGGGCATTGTACAATTTCGGCGACGCGGACCTGGCGCCGCGCACGCGATGGGATGTCACCCCGCCGGAAGACTTCAACTCCAGGGTTGCGGTGCTCCGGGACTTTGGGTTGGCCTGTCAAGCCCTCGCGACGTCCGGCGTGCGCTTCGACCCTGGCGCCTTGGCTCGCGAGTTCCGTCTGCCGATTGACTCGCAGACGGTCGGCGCCGCGAAGGCGTCCGGTGGTCCCTCGGTAGCAGAGCTGACGGCTGCCGCGGATCTTGCCAAGACGGCCGGCATTCGTCCGACCCGCGAAGCGCTTGCTGCGATGCTGGCCGGGTATGGCCTAACGTCGGAAGAGATCCCCGCGGGCACTACGCCAGCTGCCAAGCTCGAGCTCGCGCCTACTGACGTCGCCAAGGTGGTTCGCGTCGATGAGGCCCGCGCGTCGCAGGGTCTTCCGCCTATCGGCGACGAGCGCGGAAGCAAGACGATTCCAGAGCTCGAGGCGACGGCGACACCCGAGCAAGCGGCGCCTATGGGCCTCACGTCCCCTAATGGGGCTCAAGCCAGAGCTCGCACGCGCAAGCCACGAGCGCAGAGGACCACATGAACACCAAGACCTTCGCCCGCCCCGTTGGCCCTCGTCGTGGACCGATGGCGCTTGACCCTCGGGCTATCGGGATCGAGTACGAGCACGACGAGGACCGTGGCGCATACACTGAACAGGCGGACATCGACGAGGGCCTAGCGCACGTCGACATTCGCGGACCGCTCGCGCAGTTCGCATCCTGCCTTTGGGATGGCTACGACGAGATCCTGACGCGCTTCCGTGTGGCCGTGGAGTCTCAGGCCGCAGGTGTGTTCGTCACCATCGGCTCGCCCGGTGGCGAAGTAGAGGGGCTCTTTGAGGCTTGCCGCGTGATGCGTCAGATGGCGAGCAAGGCCGGGAAGCCCGTGGTCGCGTACGTCGACGAGAGCGCGTACTCGGCCGCCTACGCCATCGCAGCCGTGGCGGACGCTATCTATCTCCCGCCCTCCGGTGGTGTGGGGAGCATCGGCGTCATTGGTGAGCTCGTGGACCTGTCGGCCGCGTACAAGTCCGAGGGCGTGCGCGTCGAGGTCATCGCCTCGGGCGATGAGAAGGCGGACGGAAACCCGGCCGTACCGCTCTCGGATCCGGTCATCGCTCGTGCTCAGGCTCGGGTCGACCAGCTTGCGGGCCTCTTCTTCGATTGGGTCGCGGTCCGTCGCGGCATGAGGTCGGGCGAGGTCCAGGCCCTTGAAGCGGCGTGCGTCTATGCAGACGCGGCCATCGCGGCCGGTCTCGCCGATGGGATTCGCTCGCGTCGAGGGGCCATCCTCGCCGCGCAACTGCTGGCAGGCGTAGCGCCCGCTGGTTGACACGTTCGCGCGCAGCGTCGTAGCTGCGCGCGTGGAGGTATCTGTACACATGATGAGCGCAGCAGACGCGCGCGTGGCCCTCCAAGCTGCGCTCGCGACCCAGAACCCCGCCCTCATTCTTGCCGCCCGACAGGCTCTCGCCACCGCCGAGGACGGCGAGGATGAGTCGGTCGACGGGAAGAAGATGAAGAAGGCGAAGCAGATGAAGAAGGCCGAAGAGGTCGAAGAGAAGGAGCCCGAAGCCGAAGAGCACACGGAGCCGGACGGCGACGAAGAGCCTGAGCCCGAGGAGATGGAGGGCGAGGACGCCGAAGCCGAGGACGCCGAGTACAGCGAGGAGTCCGAGGACGCCGAGGCCGAAGAGGCCGAGGAGGCCGAAGAGGCGAAGAAGGCAAAGAAGGCCAAGAGCCCATACGACGGCAAGTCCGCCAAGGGTGGCGTGGCTCGTCTGCTCGCCGTGCTCGGCGCTCGCAACATGGCCGAGGCCATCGGGCGCGCGACCGCCGCCGCCGAGGCGATGGTTAGCGTCGAGAAGCTGTCGAAGCGAGTCGCGAAGCTTGAGGGCGAGAAGCGCGCGCAGAAGATCGACAAGCTCTTTGCGGGTGCGCAGCGCGAAGGCCGCGTTGTTCGTGCCGAGGTGCCGCACCTCAAAGCCGCTTTCAAGGGTAGGCCCGTGGCCGAGCTTGAGGCGTACCTCGCCGCGAAGCCCCGCGTGGTCTCCAGCGAGTTCGCTCAGGAGAGCGCCGCTGGCTACCCCTCTGCTCCCGTCGTCGGAGCGTTCGCAACCCCCGGCGCCGCTAAGGCCATGTCGGCCTTTGGCGTCACCCCTGAGCAGCTCGCCGCGCGCGCGGCCGAGCGAGGCATGACTACTGGCTTTCCTGGCGCTGCCCACAGCAATGCCCAGGTTAATGGAGGCTCCAAGTGACCGTAGCAACGACCCCCCGTAACACTGACCGCCTGCTCGCCTCTTCGGCGCTCTGGCGTTCCTTCCCCGTTGGCGCGAACCAGGTCGCTGAGTACGGCTGGTTGGCCATGATCGACCAGACCACTGGCATGTGCGTGGTCGGCGGCTCGGGCGCTGGCTACATCGGCGCCGGGCGCTTTGCTGGTCCGATCGACGCGACCGGCAAGGCTGACGGCGAGCTCGTCGTGGACGTCGATTTCGGCGTCTTCTACTGGGCCAACAGCGGAGGCGCGGACGCCATTAGCGCGGCCGACTTCGGCAAGGCTTGCTACGTCGTCGACAACCAGACCGTCGCGCTCACGGACGCCAGCGGCACGCGCTCCGTCGCGGGCATCGTTTACGAGGTTCGCGCGGATGGCCAGGTCGGCGTTCGCATGGACCCCACCACCTACGTTTCCAACCCCTGAAGGCTAAGCCATGGCTCTCAATCCTATTCCCGGCTTCGGAAACCAGGGCTTCGCCGAATCGGGCGACGCTCTTGCATTCTTCCTCGCGTTCGACACGGCCTTCTCGCAGGCGTACCAGACCACCCCGGTCTGGCGTGGCAAGATCGCGAACGACCGCCCCTCGACCGCTGACTCCGAGCTCTACGGCTGGATGGACCGCATCGCGGCCATGGGTCCGTGGGTCGGTCCTCGCGTCGAGCACGGCGTGCAGAGCGAGACTCTGCGGGTGAAGAATCGCCCGTTTGAGCTCACGATCAACATCAACAAGTGGCACCTCGCGGACGACCAGCATGGTCTCTACTCGATGCTGCCGCAGCAGATCGGGCAGCAGGCGGCCAAGTGGGCCGACTACCAGATCGCCGCCGCGATCCAGGACAACATCGTTGGCACGGACGGGTTGAGCTTCTTCAACGCGGCTCATCCGATTGACCTGTATGCGCCCTCTAAGGGCACGTACTCCAACAACTACACGAGCCTTCCGCTCAACAACACCAACCTTGCCACGGTCGTCGCCAACATGCGCTCGCGCCGCGCGCAGGATGGCACCCCCCTGATGGTCGAGCCCGACACGCTGATCGTGCCCCCGGCTCTCCAGTATCAGGCCATGACGCTGTTGAACGCCTCGTTCATCGCGCCCCAGACCATCGGCACCGTCACCCAGGTCGGCCCCAACGAGAACGTGCTCAAGGGCTTCCTGAATCTCGTAGTGCTCCCTGAGCTCGCGGCCGGGATGTCCTTCCCGACCTTCGATCCCATCTCGGGCGAAAAGACCGTCAGCGCGGGCGGCAGCGACACGACCTGGTACGTCGGCGCCCTCGGGCATGCCGTAAAGCCGATCACCTGGCAGATGCGTCAAGCCCCGGTCGTGGTCAACCGCACGGACCCCCGCGATCCTGCCGTGTTCGACCGGGCGTCGTACGTCTACGGGATCGAGGGCCGTGGCGCTCCCGTCCTGACCTTCCCCTTCCTCATGAGCCGCTGCTCGGCCTAAGCTGGGACACGCACACGCGAGGCCCGCAGGCGTCATGCTTGCGGGCTTCGTCGTGTCTGCGGTAGCTGCACCCTATGGCGCAGGCGTACATCACCTCGGCGGACATCAGCCGGTTCGGGCTCAATGGGTACGCGCTCGACGGCATCCCGGCGCAGACCATCACGGACACCTGCCTTGCCGTGAGCGAAGAGGCCGACGCTGCCTTCCGTTCGCGCTACCAGCTACCGCTGCTTGCGTGGGGCACGGACGTTCGTGCGTGTCTGGCCAAGATCGCAGCCTATGAGCTCTTGGTCGTGCGCGGCTTCAACCCAGAGCTCAACGCAGACCAGAACCTTGCGCAGCGCGCGGCCGATGCGCGCATGTGGCTTCGGGCCGTGGCGCGGCAGGAGTTCCAACCCAACGTCACGCCGTCGCCTCCGCAGACGCCCGACTTGGACGAGCCGCGCATCATTACCAGCGCGCGGCAGTGGACCAACTACACGCGCAGGGTGTGGGGCTGAAAGCGCATGGGCAAGAGCTCCATTCGCGGCGACTTCCCGGCGTTGCGGGACGGCATCTCGAAAATCCGTCGCATCGGCGAGGTCGGCCCTGAGCTATGGCAGCGCATCGCGCCGACCATCAAGAGCAACATCGAGGCGCAGTTCTCGGCCGGCGTGAATCCGTACGATACGCCGTGGAAGCCGTTGCGCCCTGCGACGCTGGCAAAGGGTCGCACCCCGCCGCCCCTCACCGACACGGGCGCGCTGCGCAAGTCAATCCGCGTGACTGCCGAGGGCTACACGCTCCGCGTTATCGCGGCCGATTTAGTGGCAGGCTTGCACCAGAACGGATGGACCAGGACGCGGGCCAAGTATCGGCGCGGCAAGGTGGTTGGGAAGACGACCATCGGACCCAACGCAACCAAGCGGCAGATCCTCCCCGACGGGCGCATTCCTAACGTGTGGCGCCAGCAGATCCGCAAGATGGCGCGTCTCATTATGGGTGAGCGATTGGGCCGGAAGATCGGCATTCGGGAGCTCAAATGATCGCAGACTTCTTCGTGGGTCTTCAGACCGCTATCGCCGCTCGAGGCTTTTCCGGGCCGGTGCAGCTCGGGGCGCGCTACCTCGCAGGGCAGACCTCACCTACTGCGGGACGCGTGGTCTGCGTGCTATCGCGCGACACGATTGGGCCGACCACGCGCGTAGGAGGCAACCCGAGATCAAGACTCACGCGATACGGAGCGCTGCAGATTCATTGCTGGGGTCCCGCTGCGTTCAGCAACACGGGCGCGCTCGACGACGTGCAGAGCTTGCGGAACGCGGAGGCGCTGGTGCAGGTCGTGTGCAATGCGGCCCGCGACATTGCGACGGGAACACTTGTAATCTCGGAAGTGGACTGGAGCCCGAGCGAGGAAACCGCAGTCATGAAGGCTGGATACCTTGCGATCATGTCCATGACTGTTGAGATCCCCGTCGTCGACACAACCTTCCCGACTAGCCCCACGGGCGCTGGTGCCCCGACGCTTGTGGCATGGGACCACTTCCTTCCGCCCGTTGGAGCGACCGGAGCCACAGGTCCTTCGTGCGGTTCCGCGCCTTGACGGCCGCGCGACGCGTGCGGTAGCTGCACCGCATGACGGCACCTCGCGTAGTTCTATCAGTCATCGACGGCGGACTGGGCGCCGCTCAATCCACGGATCGCTTGCTCGCTGTATTCGGCTGCTCTTCGCAGGGCACGATCGGCAGCATGGAGCAGTTCTCGGATCCTGCATCACTCATTAGCACGTACGGTTACGGCCCCGGCGTAAGCCTTGCGCTGCATGTGCTGAAGGTCTCGGGGCAACCCGTGATCTTTGGTCGCGCGAGCGAGGGCGAGAACAGCGCCGCGAGCGCCGTCACGCACGACGGGTCCGGGTTGTCGGTGCTCACCGTCGGCAAGACCGATGCGGGCAAGCAATACTTCGACTCGCACTCGGTGCGCGTTGAGGTCACGAAGGGCGGGACGGCCGGCACTGACATTTGCCGCGTGACGCTCTCGCTTGACAATGGGGTCACTAGCCTTGGTTCCTATGCGGTCCCGACTGCGCGCCAGATCGACATCCCGAAGACCAACATCAGGTTGACGTTCTCGGCCGCTTCGCTGGTCGCTGGAGACGTCTACACGTTCGACACTACGGCCGCGCGCTCGACGGATACGGGCACGGCGGATGGCGACGTGACTGCGATGATTGCTGGCCTCCAGGCTTATGCGTCGGCGAACGGTGGCGTCTATGCGTCGATCATCGCTGACGCAGACTACCGCGACGCCGCGGCAGTGAGCGACATCGAGGCGGCCCTTGAGGCGCTCTCTGTCGGTCAAGAGTTCGTGCGCCTCTACACATCGGCGCGTCCGAAAGACGATGCCGAAACAACGGCCGAATGGATCGCGGACATCTCTAACGACTTCTCTGCCACGGACGCCATCCGGTGCGACGTTGGAGCGGGACAGGCATACGTGCTCGATCCTGGGACTGGAGCCTACGTGTGGCGCACGTCGACGTGGGCACGAGCCGCTCGCGCTGCGTCGACGGAGGTTCACATCGACTCTGCTTGGGTTGCGCTTGGTTCGCTTCCGGACGTGCGCTCCATCGACTACGACGAGCGCGCGCGGGGGGAGGTCCCCTCGCTCGACAATGAGCGATTCTCGACGCTGACCTCGCACGTCGGTCGCACGGGATACTTCGTCACGAACCCGCGCCTGATGAGCCCTCCCGGCTCGGACTATGCCTACACGCAGTATGGCCGCGTGATGGATAAGGTCTGCCGGCTTACCTATTCCTACTTCCTTGATCGCCTGAGTCAATCAGTGCAGCTGACGCCAGGAAGCGGAGTCATCGCAGAGGCTGATGCCCAGAAGATCGAACAAGGCATGGACGCGATCCTGCGCGCTCAGATCGTAGCAACGGGCAACGCCACGGCTGCCAAGTGCACCGTCTCGCGCACCGACAACCTGTCGGTCCCTGGCGCTCCCTTCCATGTCCAGGTTGCAGTCCTCCCGCTCGGCTACCTGAAAGACATTCAGATCGAGCTCTTCTTCACCACGAACATCTGAGGTGTCGCCGTGCCGATTTCCCTACCCGCCTACCCGCAGATCAATGGTCTTCGCCCCGACTGGGCAAGCATCCAGTTTACGCCGCTGCTCCCCGATGGGAGCGCGGTCACTATCACCGGGATCAAGAGCCTCAACTACAAGGTCGAGCAGGACCCTGTAGAGATCTACGGGACGTCGCCCCTCCCGCTCGGCATGACGCGCGGGACTGCCAAGTTTTCGGGCGATGTCGAGATGTATCTTGCCGAGTTCTACGCGCTGATCGAAACGCTCGGCCAGGACTTCGGCAGCATTCCGATCGACATCACGGTGAGCTACTCCGAGGGGCCGTTCACCCGGACCGATGCGCTCCAGGGCTGCAGGCTCTTGAGCCCCGACGCATCGCAGAGCCAGGGCGCCGACGCGCTGACTCGCAAGTTCTCGCTGAAGATGCTGAACATCTACTTCGGTGACGCCGGAGAAGCCGTCACGGCATCCACCTGATCACGCACACACGGACCCATAGGAGAGAGAGAATGCCGCTGCCTACTTGTGACGACGAGACCCTCGAGGAGATCCGCCTCACCCAGCCGACCGCCTTCCGCCTACGCTACACGTCGGCGGGTGGGCGGACGGAGCTCGGAGACGTAGTGTTCCGCAAGCCGACGCGCGTAGAGGTCAAGCGCTTCAAAGACTCGGCGCGGCGCGGCGCCGATACCAACTGGATCGTTGAAGCGTGTCTGTTGTGGCCCGAGCGAAGGGTTTGGAATGAGATCACCGCGCAAGAGCTTTCTGGTCTACCTGAGGCTGCAGAGGACGATCTTTTGAAGGCGTCCGGCGTCCTCGCCGAGAACGACCTGGGAAAAGCGTCGAGCTGATGCGCGATGACGTCGCGCTCGCTGCGTCGGGTCTACTGGACCTGGCTTGCGGGCGCGACACCGTGGAGGCGGAAGCATCCGCGTTTCTGATCATGGAGTGCGTGCGAGTGCTGACAGGCACGCACGCGAAGAGGTGAGCCGTGGCCGGGGAAGTATCATTCGCGATTAGCTTGCAGGATGAGGTTTCCCCGGCCGCGCAATCTGCCGCGGAGGCGCTAGGCAAGACCGAAAAAGCCATGCGCTCCTATGGAGCGGCGGCGGATTCGCTAGCATCTGGCATCGCAGCCGATAGCGCCGCGATCAACAAAGCGGCGGCGCAGCTTACGCAGCTCGAGCGCGCGGGGCAGGGGGGCTCAGCAGCGGCGAATCAGCTACGGGAATCCATCGCATCGCAGCGCGCGGCTGTGGCCGCTGCAGAACTGCAGTGGACGGAGCTCACGGGCGAGGTCCGCAAGGCGACCATGGAGGAACGGGGCGCTGCGGTCGTGGCCGAAAAGGTCGCAGCGCAGCAAGCCTCCGCAGCGGCACAGGCGGCATCGGCCGCGGCGCAGCAAGAAGTGGTCGCAACGCGACTCGCAGCGCAGAAGGCAGCCGCGGCTGAAAAGGAAGCAGCAGCAGCGGAAAAGGCTGCAGCGAAAACGAAGGACGTAGCAGCGCAGAAGGCAGCCGCCGCAGCGACGGCCGCGGCGCAAGAAGAAGCAGTCGCCGCGAGACTCGCCGCACAGAAGTCTTCAGAATCGGCACGAGAAGCAGCCGCAGCCGAAAAGGCAGCGGCTCAAAAAGAGGCGGTCGCGGCGCGCATGGTCGCGCAGCATGAGGCCGCAGCGGCACGCGAGGTGGCAGCGGCCGAAAGAGCAGCGGCGCAGCAAGCCGCCGCCGCCGCCAGACTGGCTGCACAGAAGGATGCCGTAGCGGCACGCGAGGTGGCAGCTGCAGCCAAGGCAGCACAGCAGCAGCAAGCGATCGCGCAGCGTCTCACGGCGGCAAAGGAAGCCGAGCATCAGAAGCAGGCGGCTTCCGCGCAGAAGCTCGCAGACAAGGAAGCTCAAGCAGCCAAGAAGACGATGGACCTAGAGAAGGGTCTTCGCGGCTTGTCGCCTGGAGTGGGCGGTCTGATCGGCGACATTCAAGACATGTCGGAGGGGCTCGGTGGAATCCCTCTACCCGCCGCCGCTGCAGCGATGGCTGTGGCTGCACTTGGGATCGCAGTCCTCAAGGCGGCGGCGTCCATGGTGAGCTTGGCGTTCCAGGCGGCAGATGCTCAGGCGCATATCCGCGCGATGGGCGTAGCCATGGAAGGCAGCACGAAGGCCGGGCTGCAGCTCGCGGGCGAGATTGGGCGCGTTGCAACTCGAACCGCACTCGCGTCCGACAAGGTAATGGGATTCGCGCAAGCGTTGAAGGACGGCAAGGTAGAGGGCAAGGCGTTCAGCTCCGCACTCGACACTGCCTCTAGCATCGCGCGAGTAATGGGCGATAGCGCCGCAAATGCGTTCATCTCCGCAGCCGCAGAAGCGCAGAAGACCGGCAAGAGCGTGGAGAAGCTCGCCGCCGACGCAAAGAAGAACCTCGGCAAGAGCCTCGAAATGGAGCTGCGGCGACCAAGCGTTGCTCTCGAGCGCCTTAGGGGCGAGCTTGGAAGCCTCTTCGACACGTCGGACGTGTCGGGCTTTGGCGATGCGATCAACAAGGTGAGCGACGCGCTCTCTGCAGGCACGGCAGTTGGCGAAGCCTGGCGTACGATCTTCTCTACGATCTTCGGAGGTCTGGGAGAAGACGCCAAATCGGCAGGAGACTTGGCCGTCGCAGTGCTTGAAGAGATGACGATCATGGGCCTGAAGATCGGCATTTGGGCGAAGCCAGTAGCCCGAGACATCAAGGCATTGTGGAAGAGCTTTGCTGAAGGCGACAACGCCAAGGCTGTAGCCTATGTGCTTGCCGGTGTCCTGGTAAGCCTGGCAGCAGCGGCTGCCGTGGTTGGGGGCGTTGCGATTGCAGTCGCGGCCGGCTTCGTGCAGTTGGGCGTCGCGGTGTCCGCCGTGATTGCGTACGCGTATGCCTTTGGATCCGCTGTGTCGAGCGGCGTGTCGTCGGCGTGGGATGCTCTGATGGGCCTTCCAACCAAGGCCGGCGCCGCGCTGTCGACCTTCGTCGACAACGGCATGAGTGCGGCAAAGGGCTTCATCGACGGCTTAGTCAACGGCATCACCGGCGGGGCGCAGTGGGTCATCAGTGCCATCCAGAATCTCGGCGCCTCTGCCTGGCAAGCCTTCAAAGAGAAGCTCAATATCGGCTCGCCCTCGAAGGTAATGATGCGCCTCGGCGGGTACACCGCAGAAGGCGTGGCGGTCGGCATCGACGCAGGAGCGGCAGAGGTACGTAGCTCCGCGGAGGCTCTTGCGGCGGCGCCGGCCGAGGCGGCAGCCAAGGTGCCGGCCGCAGTGCCCGCGCTTCCCGCGCTAGCGCCTGAGCCTGCGGAGGGGGCGGCAAGCACTCGCCGATCTTCTGGCGCGGCATCGATTGACGTCGGGGGATTGCAGATCACGATCAACGGAGTAGCTGGCGCGGAGAGCATCCTTGAGAGGCTACCCGCGGCCCTCGCCGATGCATTCGAGCAGATCGCGGAGAGCATGGGCGTCAACCCTGCAGAGGCGTAAGCATGGCTGATCTACCCGCGTCACCGGACAGAGACCCCCAATACTTCGACCGCGTGCTCGCTGCAGGCGTCCTGTCGCCCGGCATTGCGCGGGTCGGAGAGATCGCGCGTGAATATACGTGGGATCTGAAACAAGCGCCCGGCGCCGCGGGCGAGAACATGACTTTCAAGGGACTGAAGAATGTTGTGTTCTCGATGGAGTTCCTTCTACTCGGCAACGCTCAACTTCAAGAGTGGGAGTCGTGGGTGTCACTGTGGGACTTTGACCCCACGAAGAGCCAACCACGACCGATCAACATCCTTCACCCGCTGCTCTATGAGCGTCAGGTGTCCATCGTCGCGCCAAAGAAAATTTGGGCGCCGAAGCAGTCTCGCCCAGGAGATAACCTTTGGGTCGCTAAGATCGAAGCGGTCGAATGGCGACCGCCTCCAAAGGCAAACGTGGCGCGGAGCCCAACTTCAGCGTCGGCCGGTTCGTCCACGGACGCGCCCAAAGACACGGCTCGCCAGCAAGAGATCCGGCGACTGACGCAGCAATTCAAGGACGCATGACGGTCGCAGAGAACAGCCTAAACGCGCATCGCATTCGGCTTGCGCGGCTCACCATTCCGCGGATCGGCGCATGGCTGGCCGACGTATGGACGGACGACGAGATTCCGGATACGGAGCTGGCAAACCCGGTGACGCTTCACGTTGCGGGGTCCTCGCTCGTCGGCTCGCTAGTGCGCGGTGAGACGTGGCAGGGATCGACTCGGGCGCGTTTGGTCGGGGGCTATGGCGGCTGGAGACGCAGACTTCCGGCGAGGTGGTACGTCTCCGACGCAGGCGTGCGCGCGTCGCTAGTGGCCGGCGACGTTGCCCGTGAGTGCGGAGAGATTATCTCGCAGGGCCTGGCGTCGGACATTCCGCTCGGCGCGTGGTACGCACGCCAGGCGTGGCCCGCGTCCCGCACGCTCGGGCAGTTAGGCTGCCCGTGGCGCGTGCTTGAGGACGGCACGACAAGCCTCCAAGCATGGCCGGTTGCGCGCATCGGTAGCGCCATGGATGTCGTCGCATACGATGCAGCTCGGTGCATCGTGGAGCTCGCGACGGACGATCCGGGAGACTGGCGCCCAGGGCGAGTGTTCGCGAGTCCCCGTCTTCCCAACGGGGACTATGCGGTGTCGGACGTCGTGATCACTATGGAGCCAAGCAAGCTCCGCGTGCAGGCATGGTGCGACCGATGACGTATGCAGGCGACCGACTACGCGCCGCCATCGAGGCGGTGGTTCAGGCGATGATGCCGAGTCCCGTCTATTCGGGCGCGTGGCCTGGCGTAGTGGTCATGTGGGACGAGACGCGGCAGCGCGCCGAGATCGCAACAGACTCGGGAAGCCCGCTCCCTCGAGCGCTCCGAGGCGTCCCGGCCCTCGTCGATCCGCCTGGGACAAAGGTGTCCATTCCCGCAGGCACGCCGGTCCTGGTGTCGTTTCGCGGCAGCAATCCGGCAGCGCCATACTTCCGGCCAGCCGCAGCATGGGGAGACTCCTCGGTTCCGCTGCCATCCGTGGGACTGGCCGGCGGCGGCGCGGCCGTAGCGCGCGTAGGCGACGCGGTATCAGGTGGCGAGCTCGCGTGGTTCGCTAGTCCCCCTGGGTTTCCGATCCCAGTATGGCTCTACGCTAGGTCGGGCACGGCGTGGATTCCGCTTCCGGTGTACCCGACTCCCGCGCCCGTGCCCTATTCGCCAGCGCAGCCGGGAGTTACGCTGGGCGGACAGGTGTCAGAGGGATCCTCGCGGGTGACGTGCGGGTGATCCTCGTGCTAGCTGCGGTGCATCATGCCCGACCTTGGGATCGATTGGTCCTGCACTTCGGACCTGGACCCGTACGGCCGCACGTCTCGCGGAGTGTCTACCGTCCGAGAGGCGTGCATCCGTCGCCTGTCGTCGCAGCTGGGAAGCCTGCTTGGCGATCCTCTCTATGGCGCGGACCTGATGCAGCTCCTTAGCGCGTCGGGCAACTCGCGCACGCTGGCGGCTGATGTGTCGACGCGTATTAGGTCCCAGCTTGCGCGGGACGAGCGTGTGCTTTTCGTCGCGGTGGATCGGTCTGCGTATGACATCGCGACCAAGCGGCTGGACGTCGCGCTCACCGTTGAGACGGCAGAGGGGCCGTTCGAGCTCGTGTTCGCGCTGGACCCTGCCGGCATTCAGATCATCGCAGAAGGAGTCTGACCTGTGCCCGTATCCGTGACCACGCTCGAAGCGCTCATCCAGACACCTTCCGCCGCAGACTTTCGCGCATCGATCCTTAGCGCGCTGGAGGATCTAGGCTTCCCCGTCACGTCGTGGGAGACAGATGGTGTCGCTTACCAGATCGTCTCAGTCGTGTCGGAGCAGCTATCGCTGGTCACGCTCGTGCAACGTGGCATTGCGTCGGGTGGCTTCCTCGACCTTGCAGCGGCGCTGAAGAATGACGACGGCACCGACTCGACTCCATGGCTCGACCTTCTATCTACGTACCTGTACGCGGTCCCGCGCATCGAAGCGGCCTTCGCCTCGGGCGACTACGAGGTAAGCAACAGCAACGCCTTCGCCGTGGTCCTCGCGCCCGGTGACATTCGCGCCGTCAACGCCGATGGCTACACGTACACGAGCGCGACGGGTGGGAGTGTGCCCGCGGGCGGAACGCTGTCGATTACCATCACGGCCGACCAGCCCGGCGTCACGGGCACCGCTCCTACAGGGACGGTCACGATCCAAGACGGGCCGACTGGTCTCAGCGGCACCAACCTCGCGGCCATCATCGGCCAGGGGCAAGAGCCCAATGTTGCGCTAGCTGCCCGCTGCCGCGCCAAGCTAGCAGCTCTGTCGCCGAATGGAGCAGCAGCCGCCTATGCCTACTTTGCGCCGCAGGGCACTACGTCGGGCGGCGCTCCCCTCGGGGTGACGCGCACGGGGCTTCTCGCGGGACACTACGAGTACGGCACCATTCCGACGCCACCGTACCCCGGCCAGGTGTGGCTATACGCAGCCACCGCATCCGGACCGCTTGGAGGCGGCGCGAGTCCTCCAGCTACGTCGGGGGCGTGCTACGAGCTGTGGTCGTATCTGATGCGCTGGTGCGTGCCCGATGCGGTGCGCTTGCGCGTTCTTCCGGCCACGGTCTCGCTGATCCCTGTGACCGCGACCGTCTACGTGCGAACGGCCGATATCGTAGTGGGCGACGTCTACGCGGCCATCTCGGCCTATTTCGGCTCGATTCCAATCGGCGGCGTACGCATCGGAGCTGTAGGCATCCTGCCGTTCTCTGGCATCATCGACGCGATTCACAACCTATCAGGCTCCGTGAAGGCAGTGTCGCTCACCACGCCCGCAAATAACGTGGTGCTGCTTCCAAGCGACGTTCCGGCTTTGAACGAGTTTGCGTCCAGCATCACCATCGAGGTTGCGCCGTGAGCTTCCGAGATGAAATCCGGACCATCTCCCCGCCGTGGCTGCAGGATGGCTACGGTGAGCGACTACTCTACGCCCTTGCCCTGCAGGTCGATGCTATCGCAGAGGCTGCGCGGCAGGGTGTACGTGCGCGGGCGCCGGGGGCTGAAGGTACGCCGTCCGATGCACTGCTCCAGATCGGGCGAGATCGGCTGATCGTTCGCGGCAAGTATGAGTCGAATGCGACCTACTCCGCTCGGCTAACTCGCGCCTTTGAGGCATGGCAGCGCGCCGCATCGCTCGAGGGTATGATGCGCGCACTGCAGTCCTTGCTCCGTGACGCAGACACTCAAGTGCGTGCGATCACTTGGTGGGCACTCTGGGCGCTGATTCCGTCATGGGAGGCGCCGGTCGCGTACGAGTGGGGATGGCAGGATGCGTGGTCCTGGGGATGGCCTGGTCCTGGCGACAACCCGCCGACCTACTGGGATTGGGGCCAGGTATACGTCGTCATCTATCCGACGACGCCGGGACAGTGGGAGCAGGCGACGCTCGGCGCTGGGCTCACGCTTGGATCGGGCGCGTGGTCAGTGGGCGTAGCCGAGCCTCCCGAGGTCGTGCAGGCCGCGCGGCTCGTGGCCGACCAGTGGCGCTCGGCCGCGACTCGCGTGCGCGTGATCATCTCGTGGACGTCCGACTGGCCGTCGCATCCTCTTGGCGCGGCATCGACCTACCAGCAAGCCGACGAGACGTGGGCCACCAACCACACGGTAGTTGGAGGGACTGCGGTTCCGAGTCGCTATCTCGGCGCGGCGTACCTAGACCCCGTGGGGTAAGGCGTGGTAGCTGCCCCGTGACATGCCGTATCCCTACACGCCGAGCCCCGCGTACACGACACCCGTCCAGCTCGCGAGCGATGGCGACCCGGCTTCGAGCGCGACGATCATGGGGCCAATCGAGGCGGCGCTGGATAACATCGCGGCCGTCTATGAGCTTGGCCCGAAGACCATCCGGCACGTCCCAGACCTGGCCGCACTGGTCGCGCTGACGGGCGTCGCACACAACGAGGTAGCGCTGGTCGCGAGCGATGCGGGAGAGGGCTACCCTGGGACGAGCTACGGACTGTGGCGATACGTGCTCGGCGGTAGCGCCGATGCGCCGACCGTATGGGAGCGCAACTCGACGGACGGACTAGGCGTGTGGATGTGGGTCGACTACGCCCGCGTTGGGACCGCATCGGGCCTAGCGATCCTTACCAGCTTGCGAGAAATCTCTATCGCCTCGGGGGCATCGACGGCGGACGCTATCCGCGTAGGTCTCGCGGGCGAGCTGCAGATTAGCGGCGGCGGGACCGCGCTCGTCAGTGACGACGGGACAATCATGCTCGACCGCACGGGCGGTGACCCGGCCGAAGGCGGGACGCTTGAAGTCATGTGCGGAGGCGGCGCGTTTGACGCAGGCGTCGGCTTGCAGATCCTCTCCGGGGGCGGCGCCCATGTGCAGTCAGGCGGGCTAGCCCGAGTTCACTCCGGTGGCACGCTGCAGGCAGACTCGGGATCTATCGTAACGCTGGACGGATCCGCGTATGTGACTGGCACCCTGGAGATTGCTACGGGGGGAGCGCTCGAGCTCAAGGAGCGAGTCCGCCATGAAGTCTTGCGATACGCGAACGCCGCGCTCAGCGGCACTCCTATTGCAGTGACTGCTGCTACAGCGGACGAGCATATCCTTGGAGGGACGCCGGCAGCTCCGACCACGTTCACCCTGGCAGATCCCACGGCAAGCGGGCAGCGAGTCCGGTTCTCTCGCGATGTGATCACGCCGACGACCACGGTCCTAACGCTCACTGCAAGCGGGGCGTCCTACTCCATCAGCGGGACCAACGGCCACCTTCGATGGCTCGAGCTCACCAGTGCGCTCAACGGATCGCTGACTCTGGTGTGGTACCCGTCTGCCTACGCACTGCACTGAGGAGCACGCATGTCTTGGCTCGATGATTTCCTTCTCGCGATCAAGCGTGTCCGGAACAGCGCAGGCGAAAACCTGCCGCAGCGAACGGCCCTCCAGTTTGGCCCTGGGTTCACCGTCACGGACGACCCCGCGACCAACGCGCTAATCATCGGCGGTGGAGGCGGTGGAGGCGGCGCGACGGGTGCTACTGGTGCTACCGGGGCTACTGGCGCTACAGGTCCCGCTGGCGCAAGCGGCGTAGCGTCGCAACTCCCGAGCGGGTGGGCCGAGCTCGCGGGGAGCGTTGGCTTCTCGCCGGGACCCACACTGATTCAGCAAGTGAGCGTCACGACGGAGACGACGTGCCACGTCTGGGCCGCTGTCTCTATCTCCTGGCAGACCACACTCGCCAGCAGCGGCGCGGCCTTCTTCGTCACGCTCTCCAACGGCGTGAACACGTACACGTCTGACGAGACGTGGAGCGATGCGACGGCGGCAGACGATGACGTGAGCGCGTCGATCAACTTCCGCACGCCCGTGCCCGTTGCCGCTGGGACATGGACCGCACGCGTGTATGGTCGGCGCACCAAAAGCACATCGAGCCTCGTCTGCACGCACTGCGACCTCACCGTGCTTGGCTTCCAGGGCGCGCAGGGTGCGCCTGGGGCGACCGGTCCCGCACCCTCGGGCGATGGCGTCGTACTGGTAGAGGATGGCGTCGCGTATGCGGGTCTCATCCGCGACGTCGACGTCTCGGCAACGGCGGCAATCGCGGGCTCCAAGCTGCAAGCGGCATCGGCGCTGAACGCAGGCGCACTGAGCGCGGCGGACTATGATCGCATCCCAGAGATCGGGGACGTGGATGTCGTGGGCCGGATTGCAACGGTCACGGGCCTTCAGGGTCGCACTGTCGGGACGACCGTTCCCACGACGGCGCAAGTGCTGCAGTACGACGGCTCGCAGTGGCTCCCGCAAACCCTTTCGCCGGACATTACATCGGGCGATGTGACGGTCTCGCTCGCCGGGGAAGCGACGGTCACGGGGCTCCAGGGGTACCCGATTACGTCGAGCACTCCTAGCGTGGGCGCTTTCCTAGCGTGGGACGATAGCGCGAGCGAGTGGACGCCCTACGCGGTGTTCGCAAGCGATAGCGATCTAACCTACGTGCCGGGTACGTCGCTGCGCGTGAGCGCCATCCAGAGCGAGCCGGTCTCATCCATCGCGCCGACGACCGGCCAGACTCTCGTCTACGATGGCGCGCAGTGGGCGCCCGCGGCAGCGCCGAGCGGGATCACCTCGGGGGATGTCTCCGTGGTGTCTGGAGTAGCTACGGTCGTGGGGTTGCGTGGCGTGTCGGTCGACACGAACGTCACCTCGGCGCAGGGCATCCTTGTCGGCGCAGTCACATCGGTTGGGGTAGGCGATCTCTCTGGTGACATCGCGCGGAACGGCGCATACCTTGACGGGCTTACGTATGATGTGACTGCCATTCGTGGGCGCGGAGTCGTCGTCGAGACACCAAGCAATGCGTCGGTCCTGGTCTACGACCTCGGAGCAAACACCTACTCATCGCGGCAAATCATTACCTCGGGCGATGTGTCCCTCTCGTCGGCGGGCGTCGCCACGGTTGCAGCGCTGCGCGGTCGCGCGGTCGCGTCGACTGCGCCGCTGGCCGGGCAAGTCCTCGCCTATGACGGCACGCAATGGGCGCCATCGACCAATCCGCCAACCGTCTTTAGTGCCCAAATTAACCTCAAGCTGACGGGCGACACGCTACTAGGCACGACGCTCGCGTCCTATTACAGGTTCGTCGTCACCGAGGCGTGGGTGCATCTCGACAACATCGCCTCGCTTGGCATCACGCCGCCAACGGTGTCAATCGGCTGGGCAAGTGGGTCGGGGTACAGCGAGTTCGTGTCGCTCCAGAGCTTGCCTAACAGCGGAGTAGTGAGCAACAACTACTCGTCGATCACCCTGCGCAGCGGCTCCGGAAGACTCTCTGCTCCGGGCTCGACGGGAATCTACTGCCGCGTGACGCAGGCGAGCAACGCGACGACCTACACCGGAACCATCGTCGTCAAGGGCTTCTACCTCGTCGACTGACGAGGCGAGGGGATGCGCGCATGAGCTGGCTTGACGACTTCCTGACCGCGGTCAAGCGGGTGCGTGATGCCTCAGGCCGCACGTTGCCGCAGCGCAACGCGCTCAAGTTCGGAACTGGATTCACGATCACGGATGACGCGATCAAGAACGAGCTCGTTGTCTCGCTCACGACCCCCGATAGCGGCGCAACGTCCATCGACGTGGCGTGCGTGTCAGGGCTGGGTATCGGTCAGGCCGCACGTCTCGCGGACGTTGCATCCACCGCGCTCGCCGTCCCTGCGATGTCGGGTGCGTTCGCCCCCGCCATCGGCATCGTGAAGGCCAAGGCGTCGCCCACACTGTGCACTGTCACTCTGCTTGGCCCAGTAGATATCTCGAGCGGTGCGGTGGCTGGCCCCGTGTACGTCGGTCCTGACGGCTATCTGACGACGGCGCTGCCGGCCGGTCCCGCCATGGCTCAGCAGATGGGCGTGGCAAACGGCTCAGGCCAGGTCATCGTCCAGCCTCTCCCGGCCGTCTGGTTGCTTGACGTGTGAGCCCGCGCTCCGGTAGCTGGGCCTCGATGCCGAGCAAGCCGATCGCCAAGAAGGTCCCCGCGAAGAAGGTAGAAGCCCCCGCACCCGCAGCCGAGCCGCATCCGAGCGGGCTCGCTGGGCCGGTCAAGCAAGGCGCGGAGGTCTACTTCGCCCGCGCGGACCTGGCGCGGCTCGAGATCGCACAGCTCCGCGCGACAAGTGCGAAGCAGGCCGCAGAGCTCCAGCAGGCGCGGATCGACGCATTCCAGGCCGAGGCCGCGGCAAAGCTAGCCGGCGCGCGCGAGGAGCTCAAGAAGCTCGCGGCTGAGTACCAGAAGCAGGCCGATGCAGTCGCGCTGCTCTACCGACAGATCGGCGAGGTTTACTCGCTGGACATGGAGCGCACGAGCTACGACCCGCGCACGGGTCGCATCGCCGCGCTCCCGCACGCAGGCGCATAGATCGCGCACTGCAGCTGTTTCCCGGTCAGGGGATAGACAGTCAGTAGAAGAGGTACACCATGACCAGTTACAAGCGCCCGGTATTCTTTGACCGTGACATCAAGTCTTTCTCCGAGCTTTCCAACGCCGTTGAGCAGGATCTCGGCCTCGTCGCACGATCCATCCTCGCCGATGCTTACATCAACGTCGGCACGACGGACAGCGGGGGAGTCATCAACGTCAAGGACGGTGCCGACGCAACTCGAGTATCGCTGAATTCTTATGGGGTGCTTGAGGCCTTCGATGAGACCGGCAACCCCGTTCTCGTGGCTGACGGATATGCCCGAGCCTTTTGGACGGGCGGGCAGGGCGTAGATGGCAACATCTCGGCAAAAAAGGCCGATGGAGGCACGTACGCCGCGTTTACCCAGCAGGGCCGTCTCGGTGCTGCCGGGATTCTAGCGGGCGGGCCAGAAACCGGCACTGGCGCGCAGCTTGCCACCACGGGCGTTTTGTCGCTCTTCAACGCCTCGAGTCATCCGATTGTCGAGGCCAACGCGGCCGGCAACATCCGTGTAATCCATGATGTGGGCTGGGACGACAACGGAAGCCTCAAGGGGGCCGAGCTCTCCGTTTCAGGCAACCCCCAGAATATGTACGGCCGTCTTGCTCTGTCGACGGTTCGTGATGGCAACGAAACCAACGACAAGCTGGTTGATATTTATTCGCATCAGTTCATCTCAAACTCTCCGGAGAACAGCTATCGCAAGGGTGCGCTGAAGTTGTTTGGGACTTCGCTCGATCTCTCGAACCCGAGGGCAGAGATTTACGCATTCGGTGGCGGCGGGTCGGACAAGCCCGAGTTCCGCCTGGGATATGATGTAGACAACGATGAAAACAGTGTGAAGCTGTCTCCCGGAGAGTCTTACTTCGGCCCCGCTATGGGCACGCCGGCATACAATGACGGCGCGCGAGTCACCATCGAGTTTGCGTCGACCGCTGACGTGAGCGGTAAGTACGGCTACATCAAGGGCCTCTCCTCGACGCCGGTCGAGGCTCATTGGGCCGCTTCGAAGGGCTACGTGGATGCTGTGGCTCAGGGCCTTGACGTCAAGGCGAGCTGCAAGGTTGCTACAACGGAGAACATCACGCTCTCCGGTCTGCAGACGGTTGGTGGGGATATCCTCGTGGCTGGCGACCGCTGTCTTGTCAAGAACCAAACGAACGCGACCGAGAACGGCATTTACGTCGTTTCGGCCGACGCTTGGACCCGCGCTCTCGACATGGACGCGGACGCGGAGTTCCCCGGCGCGTTCACCTTCATCGAGGCTGGGGACTACCAGGGCACGGGCTGGGTTTGCACGAACCCCTTCGTGACGCTCGGAACGACCAACATCACGTTCACCCAGTTCTCGGGTGCGGGTGCCTACACTGCGGGTACCGGCATCTCGTTTGCTGGTACGGTCATCAACGCGGTTGTCGATGGCGTCCACGCCATCATCAACGGCTCGAACCAGATCGACGTGGCTGGGCTTCCGCTCCAGTTCACCATCGACGCGGTTGCGACCTCGGCCAACGTCACCGCTGCCAACCTCAACACGCTGGTTGATGGCGCGGCGGGCGACGCCAAGGCCCTGCACTCGCACTCGGCCGATGCCGAGTATCTTACCGCTGTCTCCGGTCTCGCGGCTGGACAGGCTGCCATCATCGACGCATCCGGCGCGGCCGCCACGGCGGGCACCACGTCGGCGGGCGCGTACATGGTCGGTGTGGTCGAGAGCATCGCGGACGGCTCCGCTCGCATCGTGCGCGGCGGCATCGCGGTCGGCGTGCTCTCGGGCGCGACGGCGGGTGACGCCTACTAT